>Ga0209700_106828_pt1 | contig 17044 bp, 14 predicted proteins | sample SiratroredBW_FD_187528 | JGI IMG/M metagenome (GOLD analysis project Ga0209700, IMG submission 187528) | Root nodule microbial communities of legume samples collected from California, USA - Siratro red BW (SPAdes) (version 2) | ecosystem: Host-associated > Plants > Roots > Nodule | place: USA...
AGGCGGAAGATGTTATCCAGGATCTTGGCGTTGTTCGGCTCCTGCTCGAACTTCACCAGCTGATTGTCGACGGTGTCCAGGCTCTCGCTGGTCTCCGTCAAAAACTCCCGCAACAGATCATCCATGAAAACAGGCCTTCATACAGGAAGGGCGCGCACGAGGCGTGATGCGCCATTTCGGAATGGGGCCAGCTTCACCGCAAAGCGTTTAATATTGGTTGAGTAAGTGCAAAAGAACGGAACCAACAAAGAGATAAGGCGCTCCGGACAAACCGAAGCGCCTCGTAAAGATTGGATTAAGACTTCGAGAGCGAAGGGCGAGTTTACGAAGCGGTAACGGTGATGGCTTCGCCTTCCGGTGCGAGCCTCACGGTGAGCCCGCAGGCTTGCGCCAACAGCCTGGTATAATAAGGCTGGATTGCATGCGCATCTGCGGCAGGCCCGCGCTCGCCGCTCAGGAGCTCGGAGATGTTCTGCGGCAGGCGCGCATTGTGTCCGGTCGCGGTGATGCGGAAGCTCATCGTCTCGCCCTCGCCGATCGGATCGATCGTCAGCATGCCGCCGCGCGGGATCGTGTGCTGGGCAACCACCAGCATGTTGAGCAGCAGCTTGACGCGATTCTTCGGCAGCAGGAGCCGCGGCAGATTCCAGGTGATCGAGCACTTGCCGTCCTCGATGTGGCCGCGCGCCATGGTCTGGGCATCGCCGAGATCGATCTGGGCGCCCGAGGAGCCAGCGGCGCCGAAAGCAAGGCGGCAGAACTGGAGCCGGGCCGAGGCCGTCTTGGCACTCTTGCGAATGAGGTCGAGCGCGAACTCGCGGTCCTCGGGCTTGGGATCGTCGTCGAGCACTTCGAGCCCATTGACGATGGCGCCGACGGGGCTGATGAGATCGTGGCAGACCCGCGAGCACAAGAGCGCGGCGAGTTCGAGCATATCGGGAGCAGTAACGGTCGCGGGCGACGAGGCGTCAGACATATAATGGGGTCCTGGAGGGTTCCTGGAATTGCACGGCGCTGGACGCCGCGAATCACGCATGCTTGACGGATGCTGCGGGTTCTAACATTCGCAAGCCCGCGGCAGCTAGCTTGCGATCACTTCGAGGCGGCCATAAGCCCCCAATCGGATCAATCCTGGCGAATCAGTCGAGGAGGAACGAAATTGCCGATGAATGAGGCATCCCGGTGAAAAGGATCATCGACGGCGCGGCCGCATCCGGCCTGATGGAGCCGCTCACCGCGCTGGTGGTCAAGGCGGGCGAAGCGATCCTTGCCGTCAACCGCGCGGCGATGCGGGTGGACGGCAAGCAGGACGGCTCGCCGGTGACCGAGGCGGATCTTGCCGCCGACCGCATCATCGCGGAGGGTCTCGCGCAGCTTGCGGCCGACGTGCCGACGCTGTCGGAAGAGCGGAGCCAGCTCGCCTCGCCGCCGTTTCGCGAAAGCTTCTTCCTGATCGATCCGCTCGACGGCACCAAGGAATTCGTTGCCGGCCGCGACGAGTTCACCGTCAACCTCGCCCTGGTAACTGAAGGCGTGCCGCTGCTCGGCATCGTCTCTGCGCCCGCGCTCGGGCTGCTCTGGCGCGGCATTGTCGGCCGCGGCGCCGAGCGCGTGAGCTTTGACGGCGCAACCATCGGCGCTGCCGAGCCGATCCATACCCGCAAGCTTCCGGCGCCGGGCGAGCCCTGGATCGCGGCGGTGAGCCGCTCTCATGGCGATCCCAAGAGCGAGGCATTCATCGATGGCAGGCCCAATGCGGTCAGGCGGACGGTCGGCTCGGCCGTGAAATTCGGCCGGATCGCGGAAGGCAGCGCCGACATCTATCCCCGCTTCGGACCGACCTCGGAATGGGACGTCGGGGCCGGCTCTGCGGTCGTGACCGCGGCCGGCGGCAGGGTGACCGACGGCCAGGGCGGCGAGCTCCGCTTCGGCCAGCGCAGCGGCAATGGTTTCATCATCCCGGAGTTCGTCGCCTGGGGCGACCCGCAGGCGGTCGACCGCTACTGACCGAGCTGGTCCTGGAGGGCCGGCCAGCGCTTGCCGACCTCATAGAGGAAACGCTCCGGGTCGGCAGCGAAGGCGTCGCGATTGGCTTCCCGGCTGAACAGATAGAGCCGCTGCGCCACGAGCGCGAAGAAGCGGGGATTGCCGGCGATGACGACACCGCGGGCGATATCGGCGGGATCATAGCCGCCGAACTGCGGCCCGTAGATCTCGGGATGGGACAGGAAGGAGGCCCGGTTGCCCTCGTTGCGGAAGCGCCAGACCGCGCCCCAGAGGTTCGCCTCGAACTGCGCCTTCCCTCGCACGGCCGCGCCATCGACGAAATAGGCGACGGGATCGAAGCCCTCGATGGCGACGCCACTGAACCGGTTGACGACGATCCGCTCGGTGGTGGCAGCCCCTGCCGGCCAGCCCTGGCAGATGATCCAAATGCCCGCCAGCAGGTAGACGAGGCAAACGCGGCGGCCGATCAAGGCAATTCCGGGGCGCAAAGGGCTATCTTCCTGCCGTTGTGCCGTCATAGTTGCTGCGGATAACATCCGAGTCGAGGGGACATCCGGTGCAACCTAGAACCGTGCCTGTTGGCATCAGGTTAAGGAAGCGATCGGTTTCGATACCAGGGGTTCTTTTATGACTTTCGCATCACGCCTTGCTGCGCTCGCGCTCGCCGCGATGGTCGGCTGGATCGTGCCGGCCTCCGCCCAGCAGGCGCCGCCGCCCAACCTGCCGCCGCCGCAGCGGACCCCGACGCCCAACACCTATGGGCCGGACGAGCTCGTGACCGCCGGTCATCGCTTCTTCGGCAACGTCTCGCGCGGGCTCGCCTCGATCATCGAGAAGGCGGTCAGCCAATGGGGTCTGCCCAACGGCTACATCCTGGGTGAGGAAGGTTCCGGCGCCTTCGTCGCCGGCCTGCGCTACGGCGAAGGCACGCTCTACACCAAGAACGCCGGCGACCTGCGCGTCTATTGGCAGGGCCCCTCGCTCGGCTTCGACTGGGGCGGCGACGGCGCCCGCACCATGACGCTGGTCTATAACCTGCCCGCGACCAACGCGATCTACCAGCGCTTCGCCGGCCTCGACGGCTCGGCCTATATCATCGGCGGCTTCGGCATGACGGCGCTCACCGCCAACAACATCGTGCTGGTGCCGATTCGCTCCGGCCTCGGCCTGCGGCTGGGCGCCAATATCGGCTATCTCAAATACACGCCGCGTGCGACCTGGAACCCGTTCTAGGTCTCCTCTCCCAGCTGGGTACGGATCAAGGTTAACGACAGAGCGGGGCTGGCTTTTTGCCGGCCCGCCATGGCATTGTCCTTGGTAAATTTTTCCTTAGCTCTGGGAGTTTTGGCCCATGGTCGAACCGATCATGTACCTGGCGATCGGTTTCCTGCTCTCGATGCTGTGCGGGCTTGCCCTCGTGCCGCTGGTGCATAACCGCGCGGTGCGCCTGACCACGCGCCGGCTCGAGGCGGCCACCCCGCTGTCGATGGCCGAGATCCAGGCCGACAAGGACCAGCTTCGCGCCGAATTCGCCATGTCGGCGCGGCGGCTGGAGATGAGCGTCGAGCAGCTCAAGAACAAGACCACGAGCCAGCTCGCCGAGCTCGGCAAGAAGAGCGACGCCATCAACCGCATGAAGATCGAACTCGGCGAAAAGAACGCCACGATCTTCGCGCTCGAGGCGCGCGAGAAAGCGGTGAAGGAGCAGCTCCGCGCCACCGAGGAGGAGTTCAACGCCAAGACCGAGGCGCTGCACGCCGCCGAGCTGGCGCTGAGCGACAAGCAGGCCGAGCTCGCCAAGATCAACTCCGAACTGTCCGACCGTTCGATCATGGCGGAGAGCCGCCAAGTCGAGCTCGTCGTCGTCCGCGCGCAGATCGAGGAATTGAAGAACCGCGTCGGCGATGCCGAGAAGGAGTTTGCCGCGACGCAAGCGCGCCTTGCGCACGAGCGGACCGAATCCGAGACCGCCTCGCGCGAACTCGGCGAGGCGCGCGGCCGCGTCGAGAATTTGAGCCAGCGCGTCACCGAGCTGGATCGCCAGCTCATCGTGCAAGTGAAGGAGGCCGAGATGCTGTCGGGCCGCGTCGCCGACCTCGAAGGACGCCTCGCCACGCAGGGCAAGCTGCTCGCCGAGCGCGACTATGAGAACAACCAGCTGCGCCAGGCCAATGAAAGTGCCGAACGCACCGTCAAGGAGCTCCGCGTCGAGATCGCCGCCTTGAGCGGCGGCAAGTCGTCGGCCGCGTTCGAAGCGCTGCGCGCGGAGAAGACCGCGCTGGAAGAGCAGCTCCGTACCGCGCGCGACGAGCGCGCAAAGCTTCAGCGCGACATCAACGCGATCCAGCAGCAGGCGGAGAGCTCCTGGGCGACCGAGCGCATGGAGAACGCGCTGTTGCGCGAGCGCATCAACGACATCGCCGCCGAGGTCGCCAAGCTCGCGATGCAGCTCGAAGGCCCGAACTCGCCAATCGAGGCGCTGCTCGCGGCCGAGGCGGGCCAGCCGCCGAAGCCGGCGCCGCGCCCGGCCAACGACGCCGCGAGCAACGGCGCGGCCGGTAGCACCCTGCCCGAAGGCGGCGGAACGCTCGCCGAGCGCATCCGTGCGCTCCAGGCCCACGCCTCGCGTGCCCGCCAACAGGGCGCGTAATTGGGCCCAAAAGCCGGCTTCCTACCGAATTGCCTGGCTTGCAGCAGGTTTTCCGGCCCCACGGCGCCTGGAAACTTGACACCTTGGGCCCGCACTTCTAAATCGCGGGCTCCGATGTGCCGGCCGGCCGAAAGTCCGGCCGCCTGCATGATGGTCCCGGGCGCATAGCTCAGCGGGAGAGCGTTCCCTTCACACGGGAGAGGTCCAAGGTTCGATCCCTTGTGCGCCCACCATTTTCCCCTAGTTTTCAGTAACTTAACTCGCTCATTCCCTAAGGGTATGCCCCAAAAATACTGGGGCACAATGAGGGCACATTCGGCTAAATCATCTCCAACCAGGATACGATTCACATGAATTCTTCCTGAGAAGCATCATGTCGTGACGATCGACGATTGCGGTAGAAGCGGTCGAGGCTTGCAGAACGTCAATCGAGGCTCGAGGCCGCCAAGCCTCTTTTTGAGATGGAAGCACGAACGACGACGAGATCAGGACTCGAGCTTACCGACGGTGGGAAAGAGAAGGTAAGCGAGATGGAAGCGATCAACGCCATTGGTACGAGGCTGAAGACGAGATTTAGGAGAGGCAAGTTCTTAGGTCTTTTCGAAGCGTGGGACATCGACGCCCTTCTCGACCTCAAAACGAAGGGACTTCAGCGCCACCCCATTGCGGCGCTCGCTGCGAAGGATAGGGAAACAGTCGGCCTCCGCCATTTTCCTTGTCGTCTCATGCGGCCGACGCCGGCAACACCTGGACCTGTTCTGATCAATACCGAGACCGCTGCAAAAACGTTGTGGCAGGTGAATCCAGATTGGATCAGAAGGGCACGCAAACACCTTGGAGGGTCGGACATCGCCAACGCGGCCGCCGACCTGGGGGAATTGCGAGCATACAGCGGGCTTATTGAAGCATTCGGGCAAGATGCCGTCGCCCCGGGGCGCCGCTGCAAGCCGGAGGGCCAAGCCCGGAGTTCAAGATTTGCTTCGGCGGCTCAGATGTAATCGTAGAAGTGCATTCCAAACAAATGGATGGCGGTCAACAACGGGACCTTGCGGCGTTCGCAGATGCTGTTGCGGACGAGGTCAAGAAGGCTTCATCTTCCGGATCAACTCCTGGCATCGTCATGGGTTCGACAACGGTGGCGCCGATGGGCCAGCCGAACCCAACTAAGGCGGGCGACACAGTTCAGACGAACGCTATCAGCCGCATCGCGCAGATCAAAGACAAGGAACATCAGGTGGATGCAAATCTGCCATTTGTACTTTGGCTCGATCTCCAGGATCCTAACACTTGGCCCTTTAGTACGTTTGATGAGAATACATTGCCTCTAATGAGCGGCCACCACGGTTCTCTCGAGAGTGGCGCGTTTTGGCATGCGTTCTACAGTCCAAAGGGTAAGCCGATCATCTCCTTCGACGGATTCCAATGCTCCAGCGTGCCGCTCGGACACGAGGGTCGCTTCTTCAATCCAAAAGTGAAGCACGGGGCACCCAGCAAGGTTTCGGCGGCTATTCTGTCTTTCCCGCGATCGACGGTCGTTTTCGAACATCCGCAGGCTATGGTGCCGTTGCCGCCCGAGTTTAGGACTAGGCTCCTCCACTTGCCTCATTTTTCAATTGAAAAGTCGTACTTGGAGTTTTCGCCCGGATCCGTGCGCAACGCGATAGATAATGCCCAAGCAACCATAGACAGCTTGGGCCGGCTTCTGTGATGTTTCATCTTGGCTGCCGCGTCGATCGCAGTGCCATTGCCAGAATGCCGGCCCCCCTGTAAACGAACCTCCTCAGTGTTCCGGGCTATCTTTCAGGTCGCTAGGATCGGGGCCTGTAGCTCAATGGTTAGAGCCGGCCGCTCATAACGGTCTGGTTGCAGGTTCGAGTCCTGCCGGGCCCACCAATAAAATCAGTGACTTATCCGGCGTCATCTCTTCTGATTGGGATCACCGCACCAGAAACCGCACCAGATACGTGCACTTTTCGTTCGCTTGCTGAATCGCGCTTCGCGATTTTCTCGACCGCATCAGACAAATAGTCGGGATGGTGATGGCCATAGGTGTTGAGCAGCACCTCGAGCGACATTCCAAGATAGCCTGCAGCCTGCCATGGATCTGCGCCTCTCTGCATGAGCCAAGTCGCTGCGGTGTGCCGCAGGGTATGGGGGAGACTCCCGGAGCGAGCCCCGCAAGCCTTACAGCACTCTTGAACGCCGTTTTGACCGAGGTAACAGCCTTCCCGTTGTATTCGACGAAATGTTTCGCCTCCGGGTCGCTCCGATGCCAACGTCGTAGGTGAGCAAGCAAGCGGAAAGGAATCGGCACCGTCGGCTGCCGTTTGTTGGTTTGAGCGCTGCCCTGCTTGAGACGGTAATAGCGGCCGCGCTCCAAATCGACATACGAGCGGCCGATCGCCGGAATGGGAGATGCCGCAGCGATAGCTCCCGCACGGGACCCGCTGTAGATCCCGATCAAAATGAACCGAGCAAGGTGGCGCAGCGGACGCTTACTTGTGGGGAGCTTTACATCATCCGTCGATCGACGCGAGCCCTTCTGCATTTCGCGATAGCGTCAGCAGGTCCAAACCAATTTGGCCGCATCGCTGCGCGTCAGCCACTTGTCTCGCGGTTGGCCCTTCTCCGGCAGCGACACCTTCACAATTTCCCGATGATATCCTTCGGCTGCATGGTGACCAATGGCAGCGCGGAGGTCTTCAAGGTCTCGGCGCGCGCCTCCTCTCTTGCCGCGCTTCTTGGCGTACGAGCGACATGCCTCCCCATTTACCTCGCCCAACATTTTTGCTCCCCACCACTCGTTCAACCGTTCGATCCGCTTCTTGAACTTGCGGATATCGGGGATGGTATCTTCGCTCTCGCTATCGACATTGAAACGGCCGCGAAGCTTGTCCAACTGCGCGTCCAAATAAATCGAGAGGACATCCGCGATAGCGATATCGTCTATGTGGCGAATTCGTCGCTTCGGGCTGTGTTTAGAGCTTATGTAGTCTCTTAGCTTTTCCTCCGCGGCCGCAATCTCATCTGCAGCGCAGCCTGTGCTGACATCCCGGCCGTTGTCTCTGATGATCCAGATTGCCTGGTGAGTGATCTTTCCGCTCTTGTTTCGGCGGGCAGCCTTGAGCTGAAGTCGGGCTCCCTTGCTTCTTCGCGGCATAGCTCTCGCATCCGTTCGATATGAGCCAGCGTTGTAAATTCCTTGCCGGCAATCTTCTCGATAACCAATCGATTGCGATCGCGCTCACGACGCAAACCCGCGACCGTCATTCCTCCCAAAGGAAATGCGATCTTCACGGCATCAGCAAGGCGAAGAGGAGTGTCAGGTGTAATTTCAGGTTGCGTTCGATTTGGCAATCGACGCCCACGGCGCGGCTGTTAAAGACCGAAATAGGATGTCGGCGCCTTATTGAGAGTAAAGCTTTCCTTCGTTCCAGCGCAGGATCGGCGGTTTCGTCGCAAATTTGAGCAAGCGAAGCGACTTGAAGGAGTAACTGAGCAACACAACTGCCTTTTTGGACCTGCTTTGCTCGTGCTGTAAAGTATAGAAGAGCGTCTTGACCTAACCGCCCTGAACTCCAGACGCCGCGGCTAATTAAGAGTCAGCCACAGGTGATGGACAATCAAAGACTTGCCGGTCGCACCTCTGGACTTATCCGATGAAAAGGGGAATTCGTCGCACGATCATAGTGGCTGCGCTCGTCACCCGCCTTGATTCTCGTTTCGTCGGCCCATGCGGGGCCTTTGACCGTCATCCTGATCGGCTTCGTACTGCAAGACGGCGGACGACCGGCCACGATCAGGGCGGTCATCACGCGTGCACAAGATAATGGTCGCAGGATCTCGCGGGCGACCGTACGCAACGGGTTGCGCGACTTCGAGCAGTCCGGCTTGACGGAAAGCTGCTCGGTTCAGGTTTTCGCGAGACTCACTTTGCGCTCAACCTGCCGATGATTGGCAATCGGTAAGGTTGAGCCTGAGGCGCAGGCAGATGCCCGCAATGATGGGCTCGCGTGTCGAAGCTTAGAGTTCCAAGCCTCGCGGACCTCAACGGCTCGTCAACTGGCCTTCTTCACTCCAGACGTCTTGATGAAATCCGAGAATGCCTTGAGCGTCGCTTCGGAAACATGATGCTCGATGCCTTCGGCGTCCGCTTCCGCAGTTTCCCGGGGTATGCCTAGCGCGAGCAGCATCTCCAGCACCACGCGGTGGCGCGCGCGCGCGCGCCTGGCGAGCGCTTCCCCCTTCTCGGTCAGGAAGATACCGCGATAAGGCCGGGCAATCGCCAAGCCCTCCCGCTTGAGCCGCGTGATCGTGTTGATTGCCGTCGGATGAGACACGCCGAGCCGGCGCGCGATATCAGTGGCGCGAGCTTCGCCGGACGATTCGAGCAGGTCGGCAATCAGCTCGACGTAGTCCTCGAGGATTGCAGTCGAGCGCGCCGACCGGGCCTTACCAAAACGCCTTGCCTGCGCCTGCTCGGTGGGGAGGGCGTGAAGCGATGTCACAACGTCCACAGTCTTCCGGCGCATCTGAAAACCCAGAATCTCACCATCTGACCATGGGCTCTCCATGGCGACATTGCAAGCACACGCAGCATCCCTCCTGTCACCCACTTGCAACAGCTTCGCAATAGCAACAGCCATCCCTTGACTCTGTAGCTTCTACCTCGCAATTGTAGCCTAAGCTACATTTTAATGTATAAACTAAGTGCATCCGTCTCCCCGGTTGCGCATCGGGGGTTGAGGATGGACATGCGCGTAACCCGTTCGGCTTTTCTGGGCACGACATTGATCGTGATGATTGGCCTCGGTGGCTTTGCATATGCCCAGCCAGCCGCTCCCGGGGGGCCTGCGGCTTCGCCAACCGAGCAGGCCGCGCCGAGCCAGCCGCCTCCTGCCACAACTGCCACTCCGGCGACCTCGACCCCATCCGACGCTGCCGCGCCTCCCGCCTCGCAGCCATCGAACACAACAGCGTCACCTGCATCATCCGTTGCGCCGGCCGAGGTCGACATTCCCGTCGTCACGGTCGAAGGCCGCCAGTCAAAGCCGGCCCGCCGCGCCAACCGCGGAGCCCCAAGCCGGCCGGCGCCCGGCAACGCAACAACCGCGCCCACGCCCGCTTCGACGACGGGCTTCAGCCAGGCCCCCTTTGCGCCTTCGGTCCAGACCGGCAGCCAGATCCAGTCGAGCACCAGCGCAAGCTTCGGAAACCTGTTCTACACCGCCCCAGGGGCGACGTCGGCGGGTCTGTCGACCCAATCTGCACGCCCCGTTCTGCGCGGACTGTCGGACGCCAAGGTGCGCATCCAGGAAAACGGCATCGGCAGCGTCGACGTGTCGGACATCGCGCAGGATCACGGCGTCCCGATCGATCCGCTGGCTCTCCAGAAGACCGAGGTGTTCCGCGGACCGGGCGCGCTCCGGTTCGGATCGCAGGCGGTCGGCGGCATCGTCGATGTGACTAACAACCGGATTCCCACGGCCGTTCCGATCGGCGGCGTGGCCACGGAGCTGCGGTCTGCCGTCACCTCGGTCGACAGCGGCTGGGAGAACGGGTTGTTGCTCGACGCCGGAAGCGGCAACGCCGCCGTGCATGCCGACGTCTACGGTCGCGGCGCCCAGGACTATCGCATCCCCAGCTATCCCTACCTCGTGCCCCCCATTCCCGCGCCGGCGTTCAATGGGCGACAGCCGAATTCGGCCACGCAGAGCGCGGGCGCCTCGATCGGCGGCTCCTATCTGTTCGATGGGGGCTATGCCGGCCTGTCGATCTCGCGCTTCACCAGCGACTACCACGTCCCGGGCATCGCCTCATCGGAAAGCCAGCAGCACAACCAGCTCGAGCAGACCAAGATTGCCAGCAAGGGCGAATACCGGCCCGATGCCGCAGCCATCGCCGCGGTCCGCTACTGGCTCGGATATTCCGACTATCGGCACGACGAAGTCGACGTGAACAGCACGAACCTCGGCGATTTCCAGACCATCGGCGCGACGTTCAAGAACCGCCAGACCGAGGGCAAGATCGAGCTCGAAACTGTGCGGGTCTCGACGCCGCTCGGAATGCTGAGGAGCATCGTCGGCACGCAGGGCGCCTATCAGCAGTTGGACACGCTCGGCCAGGCTATCCTGCTTCCCGCGCAGACGACGACTGCCGCCGCCTATTTCTTCGAGGAACTCAGGCACACCGACACGCTGCGAACGCAGCTTGCCGGGCGCATCGAGTCCGTCAACGTCTCGGGCACGTCGTTCGATTTTCCGTCGACCTACCTGCCGCCGCCGGACGCGCCGTCGAGTTCGCCGTCCAAATCGAGCTTCCTGCCGACCAGCGTCAGTTTCGGCGTGATCAAGGATCTCCCAGCGAACCTCGAGGCGAGCCTCACGCTCCAACGCGTCCAGCGCGCTCCGCGTGCGCTCGAACTGTTCGCTTCCGGTCCGGATGATTCCGAAAAGACCTTCAAGATCGGCAATCCGGACCTGACGCTGGAGACGGCCAACACCGCGGAGATCGGCCTGAAACGGGCGCGCGGCGACTTCAGATTCAATGCGAACGTCTATTATACGTTCTACGACAGGTTCATCTACGGCCGCGCCACCGGAAATTTCTGCGGTGCGACCTTCGCGACTTGCGCCGCTGGCGGCGATGGCGACTACATCCAGGTCGCCTACTCGCAGCGCGACGCGATTTTCCGCGGCGGTGAATTGTCGTGGCAGTGGGACGTGTTGCCGCTTTCGGACGGCGTATTCGGCGTGGAAGGCCAGTTCGATACCGTGCGCGCCACCTTCGCAGACGGCACCAACGTGCCGCGCATCCCGCCGATGCGGGCCGGAGGCGGCGTCTACTGGCGCAACGACAACTGGTACACGCGACTGAACTATCTGCACGCGTTCACGCAGAACGATTTTGCCGAATTCGACACGCCGACCAACGGCTACGACCTGCTCAAGCTTCAGATCGAGCACCGGCAGAGATGGCAGACCTCGCCCTGGGGACCGGTGGAGGTCGCGACCGGCCTGATCGGCGACAATCTCCTGAACGCCGATATCCGCAACTCCGTGCAATTCCACAAGGACGAGATTCTTCAGCCCGGGCGGACGTTCAAACTGTTCCTCAACGTCAAATACGGCGCCGAGACGCCTGCAAATGCACCGATCGGCGCCGTGCGGACACAGCAAGCGGACCCGATCTACCGCAAGGCGACCACAGCGCCGGCCCGGGATTGGAGCGGGTTCTACGCCGGCGGCAATCTCGGCTATGTCTGGGGAACCGCCATCACATATGCCGGCTTCATCGACAATGCATCGCAGACGCCGCTGTTCGGCAGCACGCCGACGGCCCGGCTCGACAATGCCGGCATCGGCGTTCAGGCCGGATACGACTGGACGGCGGGGCCCGTGATCGCCGGGATCGAGGGCGATTTCACTTACGCGAACCAGCACGGTCGCTCGGCGAGCAACTGTCCCGGTGCGGTCTGCAACGCGGCGCTGCTGCCGCTCAATGCGCCGATGTCGGCTGACCTCGGCTACCGGCTCGACTGGCTGGCATCCATTCGCGGACGCATCGGCATCGCGGTCACGCCAAACGCCGTCGCTTACGTCACCGCTGGCGTTCCGTTTGGCGTCGTCACGGCATCGGGTTCAGTGGCAGGCTTCACGGCCGCCGGGGCTCCCGTCGCAACGCCCTACAATGTGGACACGTTCCGCTTTGGCTGGGCCGCCGGTGCCGGCATCGAGACCCGGCTAGCCGGCAACTGGTCCGGACGGCTCGAATACCTGCACGCGGACCTGGGATCGTTCCGCGCGACGCCGAACCTGCCGGCCGGCATGGCGACCTCGTTCGATGCCGATGCGCGGGTGAAAACCGACACGCTGCGCGTCGGGGTCAATTACAGGTTCGGCGCGGCCGATCGCGCTGCCGTGGCGAACTGACGCGACCGGCCGCGTCAGGGCAGATCTATTTGACGGTGAAACGGATCGGCAGCCTCACGGCCACCGATTGGCCCTCGAATGAATCGGGCGGAGCTGGAAACGGCTGCGCCCGCTGCAGCAATGCGATGGCTTCACCGTCGAGGGCGCTGGAGCCGGAGCTTTGCGTAACCTCAGCATTGCTCACCTGTCCCTTGCGATCCAGCATGAACCGGACCTGCGTGATCCCCTGCTCGCGCCGCGACCGCGCGGCTTCGGGATAGCGCTTGTTGCGCTCGACCAGCGCGAGGATCTGCGAGCGCCAGGTCGCGATTGCCTGCTCGTTCTTCATTTCCGGCCTGCCCTGGGTCGGCGCGGCAGCCACCGGAGCCACGCGCTCCGAAACCACGGCCGGCACCGAAGTGCTCGCCGCGGCCTGCTGGTCGGGGACGGCTTCGGGCTGCGCCTTGGTCGCAATATCGACGACGGCCTCGGGATTGACTGCCTGCGGCAGTTCCGGCGACTCATCGGGTGGCGACACATCCGGCTTCGGCTCCGGCCGGGACTCTGCCATCGTCTGTTCCGGACCGGGCGGGAGATCGGACGGTGTAACCGGCGGCGCTGCCGCATCAGGCGCAAGGTCGACCACGACCGCCCCGGATGGTTCGGCCGGCTGGACGTCATCCGGCTCGCGCCAACCCAGGAGCGATGCCGTCAGCGCGCCGTACAGCATCACCACGGCAAGACCGCTGAACGTCCAGCGTCTCAGATCGGAGACGTCTTCCGCCGCAAGACTGATCATGGTGCAGTCGACTGCTCCAGGCCGACCAGGGCGACCTTGAGGTAGCCGGCCGTCCGCAATCCGTTCATCACCTGCATCACCTCACCATAGGGCACCGCCTTGTCGGCGCGCAGGAAGATGCGGCCGTCCTTCTGTCCATGGGTCGCCGCATCGAGCGCCGCGGCCAGCGCTGCGCGGCTCACCGCCTCGTCCCCGACCGACAGCGAGAGATCCGGCTTCACGGTGAGATACACCGGCTTGTCCGGACGCGGATGCGGCTGCGCGTTCGAAGCCGGCAGATCGACCGCGACATCGACGGTCGCCAGTGGCGCTGCCACCATGAAGATGATGAGAAGCACGAGGATGACGTCGATGAACGGCGTCACGTTGATGTCGTTGACCTCCGCAAGTTCGGTGCCGGACGGGCTGAGATTGACCGCCACCGGATCACTCCGCGGCCGTGAGGTGCGCTCGTTGCACGACGATCGCACCACTGTCGAGATCACGGCCTGCGAGCCGCGTGATCTCGGCGACCCCGTCACCGAGCAGAGCCCGGTAGGCGCCGATCTGGCGGACGAAAAGGTTGTAGATCACCACCGCCGGAATTGCCGCGACGAGACCGAGCGCGGTCGCCAGTAACGCCTCGGCAATGCCGGGAGCGACCACCGCGATATTGGTGGTCTGCGATTTTGAAATGCCGATGAAGCTATTCATGATGCCCCAGACTGTACCGAACAGGCCAACGAAGGGCCCGGTCGCACCGATGGTCGCCAGTACGCCAGTGCCGAAAGCGATGCGCCGTCCGGCAGCGGCCTCGATCTGCTGGAGGCGCGACAGGATGCGGGCCTTGATCCCGTCCCTGTCCATGCGATCGTTGCTGAGCTTCAGCTCTGCAGCCGCGCCGTCGAGCAGCCTCGCCACCGGCCCGGCAGGCACCGTCCGCACCGCGTCTTCGACGCTTCCGGCCCCCGCGAGCTCGCGCAGCGAGCGCCGCACGATACGGCGCGCATTGAACAGCTCGATGGTCTTGGACAGCCACACCGTGCAGGTCACGACAGTGGCCAAGGCAAGCCCGGTCATCACGGCCTTCACGACGATATCGGCCTGCAGGAACATGCCCCACGGACTGAGGTCGCGTGGCAGGACCGCAATTCCGATGGCCGTGCCTTCGGATGCTCCCTCTGCGAAGGCAGGCCCCGCGAATCCGGCCACGCACAGCAAAACGACCGATACTCCTACAGCAACGAAGCAAGACACCCTGACAGGGCAACGAGCGGCCCGCCGCGAGCCTGAACACAACTGCATGGAATAAGCCTTCCTCGACTTGCAATTTAGTCTAGACCACATCATGTAGCATGTACTACATCTGGGTGCAAACGCTAACGGAACCCGTGACTGGTGACGTTTGCGCGCCGGAGGTCGTCAACCAGCGCGAGGCGAATTGAAGAGGAAGGTTGGAAAGCAGACCGAGTTGCTCCGTCAGGACACCGATCGCATCTTCCAAGCGAGCAGCGCATCTCGCTCTATGATCGTCAACAGGTGCGGCGACGAGACGAACAAACTGTCCGTTTTGCTCGACCTGGTATCCTGTTCTACGACGGGCACGTCGTCGCCCTATGCCCGGATCCGCGCGCTGTATCGAATGAGATGAAGGTACGAAAATCACACTCTGGCCGTGCGACGTCCGACCACCAAAAGCGTCGCACGGGACGTGCTTTGTTCTACAGCCTAAATTGAGAAAGCCCCTGCATCAGCAGGGCCTTGAAATGGTGGGCGCACCAGGGCTCGAACCTGGGACCCGCTGATTAAGAGGCGTGTGATTTCGCAGGAAAATCAAAGGTCATTCCAACAAACGTGCCGTTCAACCTACATTGAACCCGCAATAGGTTTTCTCTTTGTCGGAATGGCATGCAAGTGGGGGCGATTCATGCGCGATCCAATGTGGGCTGCGCATGTTCAAATCCTGGAGGCGCAACACCCGATTATTGCGATTGATCGAGCGGGCCATTCCGCGAATAGCGGCTTACGTGAATGGGCCATAGTGCGCGCGAGCCTGAGCTTTGCCTTCTTCGGTCTCCTGGACCAAGATGGCGCCATCCGGACCGAACCAAGCCGGGATGCGATGACCCCACGAGAGCTGGCCCGAGATGGTCCAAGCACTGCGTTTTAGAGCGTTTGTTGTCCATGTTTTCGATGGTGGCGAATACATGAATAGCTGCTTTGTGAGGAAGCGGTATCTCAAGCTGGTCCGCCAACTGGTTAACGCCGACATAAGCGCGAAGCGATATACCTTTGCGCGCGTGCCGCTGATGGCGTGGTGCGAGGACAACCACGTGGATTATCTGTTCGGGTTCGCCCGCAACACGCGGCTGCTCGCCATGATCGCGGACGAACTGACGGCGGCCCGGGCTACGGCCGAGAAGACCGATCAACCCGCACGCCGCTTCAAGGACTTTCAGTGGAGCTTCAAAATGAACGCCTTCTGGGCGCCCGAAAACTTCGAGCCTTCATCGTTCTTCGCTCCTCCCGGCCGGGGAAATCGCGAAAAACTCTAACCAAAAATGATCCAGTTCGCCGGCGGCCTCAGATCACGTCGGTGAGCTATTTAAGGCTCTTGATAACGAGCGTGCCAGGACTTTACGGTTTTCTGGAGTGTTCATCATCGTCGCGTGATTGCCTGGAATCGGTGTGGTATCAATGGCCGCTGCACTCAAAACCCTGTCCCAGCCTCGCATCGGCGAGCTCATCTCTGGAGCTATTGAGCTCTTGTCTAGTCGTGCGCGACAACTTACGGAAGAATCCGTCGCGTAAAACTGATGTACCTCAATTGGCAGCGACGGAGCCCGATATAGCTGCAGCGCCCTTTGAAACTGCTCAATTCTCTCATACATCAAAGCATCATTGTGATCCGGAGGTATAGCTCCTATTTGATGAGCCTTCTCAAGTAGTTGAGCAATTGAACTGTGCCGTGCAAAGCGCTTTAATAGTTTAAAGTGCTCGTCCTCAAGGGGTTCAAGAGTTTCCAGCACCACTTCGCATACCATCTGGGTGGGCGTCATGCCGGCTGGCTTTGCGGGTAGCGTAACATCAATGAACGCCATAAATGAGACAGTTTCATTGAGGCTCAGTAAGTGCTCGGCTATGGCGTAAGCCAATATTCCGCCTGATGAGTATCCAGCAAATCGATATGGACCCCGGGACCGTATCTCCCTGATCGCCGGAATGACTTGCGAGGCTATCGCTTCAAGAGTCGGTGAACAAACTTCGCTGAAAGAAGGCCACGGTAGTCCATAGATTGGACAGTCCGCGTCCATTTCCTCCACCAAGTTGAGGATATAGGAACAATCTCCTAAGCCTGTGGGAACAAAGAACAGCGGCGGCTGCGATCCGGTTGCGCGAACACAAATCACTCCCGGACTACTGGGCTGTGGCTCCAAATGAACCTTCAATGCAAGTTCCTTCAGAACAGGAGCTTGGAAGAGATCGGCGGCGGTAAACTTGAACCCGGCATCGAGCGCTCGACTGAGAAGCCGCACCGCTAGCAGTGAGTGCCCGCCCAGTTCGAAGAAGTCGTCGTGGCGTCCGACCCGCTCAACACCCAGAAGCTCGGCCCAGATCTGTGCCAGCGTGATCTCGATCTCGCCTTGCGGCGGCTCATAGGCGGCGCGCGCATACGCCTCATCCGCAGGCGCAGCCAGC
>Ga0209700_106830_pt1 | contig 17033 bp, 11 predicted proteins | sample SiratroredBW_FD_187528 | JGI IMG/M metagenome (GOLD analysis project Ga0209700, IMG submission 187528) | Root nodule microbial communities of legume samples collected from California, USA - Siratro red BW (SPAdes) (version 2) | ecosystem: Host-associated > Plants > Roots > Nodule | place: USA...
ATCTGGTTTTTGCGAACTTGCCTTATCTTGTTTTTGGTTTTCCATAATTTTCCTTTAATAAATTATGGTGGCGACTCCTCTGTTTTTTTTTTTAAATTATAAAATCGTTTTTGTTCGTCGTCCCCGTCGAGACTCTGGTTGCGACAAGGGTGGCACCGGTAAGGAACAGTGTCGCGGCTGCAGGCGATGTTCACCGGCGAGGAAGATGGCGCAACATGGTTCTCGGCACGTCGGGGAGAATTATTCCTCCATTTACAGTGGTGGCGTGGCACGACGGGGGAAGAGGGCCATCGCAAGATGGCGATGAGGCCGAAGGCATGGACATGGCGACATTCAGAAAGGTACAAGCGTGGCATCGCCGGAGGTGAGGCAGGGTGAATGGTTAGGTTCTTGACGATGCTAGTGATGCACGACAACTTAAAAGAGTTTGGGTAGCTATCACAGGGGTGCGTTGGTAAGGTTCTGTTGTAAAAACAGAGTATTGCAAAGGAAAACGAAATTTCGAACCCTAACCACCCATTCGCACCTAGATTTGCGAAATTTCGGGTAACCACCCTAGAAGCTTTGAACGTGGGTTGCTTTCGAACGTTGAAACTGTTATTCCGCACGTCAAGCTTCCATTTTTGAATGTTGAAGCATTGAACCAGTTCCTCTTCCGATCCAAGTGCTAATTTCGAACATTGAGGGGATGTCTTCCGCAAATTATGTACAGGTGATGCAAATCCGTTTTCTCCCACTCCGTTTCACTCCACATCCATTCTTTATAAATAAAGGATTTCTCTAATCCGAAAAATACATCAATAGTTCCTGTTTTATCCTAAGGAGTTACGCATTTATCGTGGATATGTTCTTAAGGAAAATGATATTTTATCACGTTTCTGAAATTTTAGTTTATTAATTTTTTAGCTGTTTTTTACAACAGGTTCGCCTGTGGTGGTTAGAGGAGTGGTGTCGCAGTGGTTACCACTGGCATGGCGCGGGACTGTTTAGGTTGCGCCGCGGTTGTCACCAGCGACATGGCACAGGGTTGTTTGTGGTTGGGGGTTCTTCCTAGATTTTTTAACTTTTGGTTACATATTTTTGGTTTTTTGTATTGATTGGGTTACGAGGAATGTTTTAGGTTCTGATTGGTATTTTGATGGGTTTTGATGGTTTCTGTTTGAGTTATGATGAGTGTTTTATGGTTCAAGGATGTTCCTGAGGCAGTAATCCACCATCACCAAATACAACTTAGAAAATACAACTTAGAATGAGGATGTACTCGAAACAACAATCCATCATGATAAGGTATAATTCACATTCTTACAATATTCAATTTCAAATATGTAGTGTAAAGTAACTAACACTCAATATTGCTATTATTATAGATGAAACAAACACAAAATCACAAACCAATCATATAGCAAGCATGGATACAAAATAGAACTAACAGCCTCTTCAATCCTTCTTCTCCAAATTGTTGTATAATTGGATTATTCTGGAGTTTGAGATTTTTTATCTTACTTCTTATGAACTGTGAGTGTAAAATTTATGTGTGGCTAGAATTCTATGCCTATAGCCTTGTTGTGTACGTTCATATTTCTACATGTGGATCATGTATATATGTCTGTAAAATAAAATATGTAGTGTAATTTTAATTTGTAACCTCTTCCTAATTATATAAATTATAAACCCCTCCAAATTTCAATTAATGATCTTTATTAAGAAAAGCTAAAAAAATAATTTTTTTCAATAAAAAATTATTTGTAATTAAACAAAATAATTGAACACCATTAAAAGGCCTCGAAATAGGATCTTCAAAATTGTTAGCTCCCTTTCCAAATTTTATTTTATTCAAATTTCAAATTAATTTCATAATTAGATTTAATTAATTATGAATCAATTTTAAGCAACAGAGACCCTAATCAAATCAATTTTCAATTAATTTTCAAATAATCTTCACATTAGAGATATTAATTTAAAGAACTTACACTTGATTTCTAATAATAGAAAAATGTAGTATAGGACACAACAAGAAAAATATGGGCCTAATCCAGCAAAGAGTACGAATAATAAAAAATAAGTTGTAATTAGCAAAATCAGAAGTGCGTAAAAGATCAATCATTTTTAGACTGCTTCTTCTTACACCTTCAAGCACTTCTTGGAGCACCTACAAATTTTTCATTTCGGACCAAGATACCCTTAAATATTATTGTGAAGACCCAAATACCCTTTTATCCTAAAACCCTCATATTCTCTTTCCCACGAAGTTGTCTTCATTTCAGCTCTACAGCGCCACCTCCAAAGCACACAGTCGTCGTTCCGTGGTTCGATTTGTTGGCCATTTTTATTCCGTGAACCTTTAATACCAACACATTTGAGGACTATTTGAGGTATGTATGATGTTAGGGGAATTTAATGTGGTTTGCGATTTGGGGGTGTATTGCGTCTCATACGAAATGGGTTGCAGAACAAAGCATTCTGTAACTGTGCTACAGATCCGTAGTACAGTTGCAGAATGCTCCGTTCCGCAACTCATTTTGCAGGAAATACGAGTTGCGGAATGCTCTGTTCCGCAACTCATATTTCTTACGAAATGAGTTGCGGAACAGGGCATTTTGAAACTGTACTACGGATCCATAGCACAGTTGTGGAATGCCCTGTTCCGCAAATCATTTCGTATGAGACGCAATACACCCCCAAATCGGCAGCGCACTCGCAATCGTCCGCCACCGCCAAGAACGTCGACCGCCGCAAAACACCACCAATCAACCACTACACTCACCGTCACCTTTACCCTTCCAATTTCTACACAACCATATGCAAACACCTCCAATTCACTGTTCTATTCCTTCTAAAATCTCAAGGCTCAATTTGTCATTGCATAAAGGGTAACTTTGGAATTTTTTTTAATTTTTTTGAGGTGTCTTAAGAAGGCTTGGAGGTGCAGGAAGAAGTAGTCTCGTTTTTATTTGAAACCTTAATGGGTTGGATCTAATCCGATTTATTTCTTGTAATTAATTTTAGAACAACACAACATATTATTATTTTTTGTCATTTTTAAAACTTTTTCTATAAAATAAAATGAGACAAAACACTTCTTATTTTATTTTGAAATAATAGAGCATATAAAACATATTTTTGTTATAATAAGAAATCCGAATCATATATGCATTATTACATATTTTTTGAAAAATACAAGACTCTATATTTTACTCTTTTTTTAAAAAAACAAGATAGAAAGAAAACAATAATATCTACACTGAAATTAATTTACTAATTTTTTTAATTTTAAAATGCAAACATGTATATATATATATATATATATATATATATATTAAAAAAACATAAATCATATTTTTTATTTTCTCTTAGAATGAAATAAAAGATAATAATATTTTTCTTTTCTCTTTTTTTCTTTTAAGAAATAATTTTATTTACTCGAACGAAATCGGGTGTTGACAATCTATCTTTTGTAAATAACTAAGTTGAGAGGTCTATAGTAACATGATTTTTGAGAATTTAGAATTTTACTGAGAAACCAGTTTACGAGCGAACAAGTTTATTTAAGTTTTATGCAATCTTTTTTATCAAGAACTTTCGAAAGAAAATCTTGGAGCAATCTCCTCTAAACTGTGATTGACCCGTGTATTGCTTCTTTGATCTTTATTCTTGTATTGATTTTTGATTTTCTACATAAATTGTAATAATAGTGAAATTTGATTAAACTAAAATTGAATCTTAATTGATTATTTTTCTCTGGTACTTGAAATCAATAAAATTGAATTTCATTGAAGCATTTGGTAACTCCATAAAATCTTTGTCACATTGATAATGACATTTATTAACTATTTGTGTTTCTTTGTGTATTTGATGTTTGATAATTAATGGAAATTCAATATGTTAATTGTAAGTCTCAAATTATCATTTTTTTTGTTATCCTAGTTTCTCTGTAATAAATAAAATTCATTGTTGAGCAAATTGAATCAATTGAATTTTCATCAAAATAAACAAACAAGAATTTTATCTTATTGTTTGCGAGTTGTGATTGATTGCTTTTCTGTTGTTTGTTTACCAAAACTGCAATACATTGTTTTAATTAAAGAATTTCACTCTTAACACTTGTTTTTGTGAAAATCCTACACAGTTCAAATCACTCCCCTCTTGAATTCAACTTAAATTCTTTACAATTGGTATCAAAAGCAGGTTCTTGAAAATTATTCAAGATTTTGTCCTATGGCTAAAAACAAACTTCAGTTTGATGAGGGAGTCTCAATCAGTAGGCCTCTAATGTTCGATGGAGTGAACTATTAGTTTTGGAAAGTAATAATGAAGATTTTCATTCAATCAATAAATTGTGATATTTAGGATGTTATTGTTAATGGTCCTTATATTCTCGTAATTGTTGTTGATGACGACACTATTGAAAAACCTTGGTCTGATTGGAATGATACTGAGAGCAAAAAGGCTTAATATGAATGTATGTTAAATAATATTATAACTGTTGCTTTGAATCTTAATGAATTTTTTAGGGTATCATAATGTACTTCTACAAAGAAAATGTGTGATATTCTAGAAGTGAATCATGAAGGCACAACATATGTCAAATGTGCTATGAAGTATACCCTCATTCAAGAATATGAGTTATTCAGTAAGTAGAAAGAAGAGACAATTGCAAATGTGCAAAAAATGTTCACTCACATAGTGAATCATTTGATTGGTCTTGGTAAAATATTTGATAAGGAAGAGCTTAACATAAAGATCCTAAAATGGTTGGATAAAAGTTGGAAGCCAAACATCACTGCAATCTCAGAAACTAGAGATATCACAACCCTGACTATTGTAGCACTGTTTGACAAGTTAAGAGAACATGAATTGAAAATTAACAAGGCATAATTGTTATAAATAAAGCTATGCTAGTAGCAAAAGGGTATAACCAAGAGGAGGGAATTGATTATGATGAAACTTATGCTCCTATTGCTAGGCTAGAAGTTGTTAGAATGTTGCTTGCATATGCTTGTTTATGTGGCTTTAAACTATTTCCAATAGATGTTAAAAGTGCATTTTTAAATGGTTTTATCAATGAAGAAGTGTATGTAACACAACCCCTATGTTTTGAAGATTATAAATTTCCAAGACATGTATACAAATTGAAGAAGGCACTATAAGGATTGAAACAAGCTCCAAGGTAGTGGAATGAAAGGTTAAGTAACTTTCTTCTATCACAAAATTATGAAAGAGGAAGAGTAGACAAAACTCTCTTCATTCGAAGGATGGTAATGATATTATTCTAGTACAAGTCAACGTTGATGACATGATTTTTAGTTCTACTAATGAAAGTCTTTGTTAAGAGTTTGTTGTAGCTATGCAAGTAGAATTTGAAATGTCTATGATGGGAGAGCTCAATTTATTTATAGGCTTGCGGGCCAAACAACTAAAACATGAAACATATTGCAAGGATCTACTAAAGAAGTTTGATATGAACAAGTGCAAGGAGACGATAACTCCTATTTTAACAAGTTGATATCTGAACCTTGATGAAAAAGAAGTGGTTGTAGATCAAACTAAGTACATAGGTTTACTTGGATCTTTGTTGTATTTGACTACTAGTATACCAGACATAATGTTTAGTGTGTGTTTGTGTGCTAGATATCAAACAAATTCAAGTTGCAAATTAGATAGAAAAGCACTAGTGGAACATGTCATTTTCTTAGATCCAATCTAATGTCATGGCACAAGAAGAAACAAGCATGAGTTGAATTGTCAATTGCAAAGGCAAAATATATTGTTATTGAAAGCTGTTGTGCTCAGATTTTATGGTTAAAACAACAGCTAAAAGATTATAGTCTCAAGCTTTCAAAAGTACCTCTAATGTGTGATAAAAAAAAATGCTATCAACTTGACCAAAAATCCTGTTCAACATTCTAGATCAAAGCACATTGAAATTAGGCATCATTTCATTAGAGATCATACTAACAATGGTAACTATTAAATAAAGTTTGTTGAAATAGCAAATCAATTGGCTTATCTTTTGACCAAACCACTAACAGAAGATAGATCTAATTTTCTAAGGAATAAATTGGGAATTATGGATATGTCAAATATTTCCTGGTTCCAAGGACATTAATTTTATCGTGATTGAAATCAACCTAGAAAATTGTAATTAATTGAATACATGATTTAATAAATTATTCAAATGTGCATTAATTGTAAATAAATTAATTTCTCATCCATTTAATGCATGTTTTTCTGTTATGTTTAATATGTAGCAGAGTTTAAGGCAGATATGTGGTACTTGGTTTATAAACCAAATTATCTTTCCAATGCATTGCATTAATTTGATTGTAAGTGTTAAAGCATGAAGATTGTGTGACTTACTTCATTAATTGTGCCTTGCCACGTGTCAATTCCATGGTGGTGGTCAAAAAGCACAAACCCAAAAGGTAGATGCAGAGGTTGCAAAATCTGGTGTAGCCATTTCTAATCTGGTGTAGCCATTTCTAAATTTATTGAAATCACTTTTGCACTATACCTAACATACACGATCTTCAACTTCTATTTACTACACAATCAATTTTGCTGAATCTATAAATTGCCATTCACTTCTACATAAACTGCTTTGAACACATTCATCTCATGCATATCATAGTCATATTTTCATAAGGAAATACATATCAATCCTACCATAATTAGCTTCCGTCAAGCATGTATACCTCAAGCACTGCAAGGAAAAGAGCTAGACCAACAACGACCATAGGGAGGTGTCAACGTGAAGAGTCTCCAACTAAAAATGGTCACTTGGAGAAATGGTTTTCAAGACATCAAGAGCAAATGGTTGTCTATCTTCATGAGATTAACAGAAAAGTAATCAGTAGCCCAAAGTTTCTTAAGTTTTCATGGTTGAAAGATGAGAAGATGCAAGATATAAGGAGGATGCTAAAGAACTAGAAGCTAAAGAAGTTTTTTAATCTCATAGGTAAAATCTATGATGAGTATATTTTTATTTATACTATAGTGTTTAACCTTAATTTTCTTAGACTATAATTGAGAATAAATCCATTGTTTTAAATAAGATTTGCCCAATCAGGATTATTTGGACCTTAATTGAGATTATTGGTTAAACTTGGATTTTAAGCATATTCTCTTACTTTTCTTGTTTCTAATTATTCAGAGATTCTATGGGTTTCGTATCTAATCAAATCTTTTACAAAGATATTCTTCAGATTTTCTATAAAGATGATCCTACGAAATTCTTACTTGATTTAGAGCAAATCTCCTTCAAATATTTTGCAATATCTTTTTATAGCAAATTCACTGAGCTGGTATCTGGAACATAATTTGCAAAGAAAATATCTAAAAGAAATTGGGAGAAGGAAAATCTACAGTTTTACTAGAAATAAGATATTTACAAAATCTATAGTTTTACTAGAAATAAGATATTTACAAAATTACAAAATCTGATACTTGTAAGGATAATATCTTAGCATTAATTATGAGTTAATTTCATGAAGAAAAAGAGATTATAAATTGGAGAAGGCATGAAAGATAGACACTACTGCATAACATAAACTCTAGTTTTGTTTTCTTTTGTAATTCTTGTGCCTTCATCATGGAAGGCTAAACTCCTTTGGACTAATTCTCTTGTGATTTCACAATGAATTCTGAGGTTTCTATTTAATAAAGTTTTGTTCTTTACATTCTCTATAACAATTATGCTATATTGTTAGTCTTTTCGAATTCTATTTTTGGAAAAGTATTTGTTTTTTAACGCTTTTGAGAATTCAATTGTTTTTCCTTTAATTAGAGTTCTTGGTTAATTCGCTTAGTCTTAATCAAATTCTTGTACGCTTAGTCAATAGATAAAAGATATACATCTTATTGAGTATACGCTTAGAGACGAGGTGAGATATTGAATATAATAGTAAACACTTGTTTTGCTAATAAGATTATGTTGAATTTTATTGACGCTTGTTTGATTGAGTTCAACTTTGTGAGGTTAATTGAAGGATAATAATATTAAGAAAAATAAGGAAGAATTTGTTGTGAAAGAATTTGAGAGTCAACTTATTTTTTTATTATTTTTAAATCATCTATTTTAATTTCCTACACAACAATCCTCAAGCTCCCCTCTTTAATTTATTGTTATTACTAACTTTCTTTACCGCAAAGAAGTTTTGAATATTGATTGTCTGAATTTACTATTGGATTCATTGGGAGACGACTTGGGGTTAACTTTCCCCTATCTATACTATCATCTCTTTTATATTAAATGGTCTAGCACTATATTAGACAATCAACACTAAAATTCTTTTAATTTGCTTTCGTGAAACGACTGCGACCAACCCTGACCTTGTTCGAGTTTTCTTCGCCAACTTAACATTTCAAGGTGAATCAATATGGTCACATGTCAAAAGCGTTGACATAAAGATTACATCTGTTGTGTGGACTAAGATAATATGTTTGAAATAATCAGGAGCCAAAATTGGAAAAGGAAATATTGGTTCCATAGAGGACTACAACAAGATTTAGTTTTTCAAGTCATATCTTACAAACCCTGATGTTATCATAAGAGGTTTTCATGTTGGTGGATTAACAATGAACCCACACATACTAGCTTTTCTTCTGGTGTGGCAACTAATTGCAAGAGGACACAATCATGTTGTTTTGACTAAGGAAGATCTCATTCTGATGTATTTCATTATGAGCAGAATCAAAGTCAACTGGATTTATGTTATGAAGGATCACATGAACAAGTCAAAGAAACTCACAGACTATATAGTGCCTTATGTGGTCTTAGTCTCTAAGTTTATTGTGCATTTTGGTGTTGATCTAGAGGGAGAATTAATTGAAATAGTGAAGGCCCGCAATGAGATTACTTGTGCAATACTGCACAACATTGGATTGATGAAGTTGAATGATGATCACTGGATTTGCAGGTTGATGCTGGTGCAGAAAGACAAGCAGGTGTTGGTGCAAGTCAACCCCCTGATGGTGCAGGCCCAAGTGGCATAGCTGGTGATCACAATGCAATCATTCCCTATGTTCCACCAGTGGAAAGAGGTGAACCACTATCCCAATTTGAGCAGTTTGAGCAAATAGTGTTAGGAAGGCTAGACACCATGGCTAAAGATCAGAGGGAACATTATGAAATTTGTGCTGCAAGGTTTTAACATCTGTGATGACATTATTTTTTAACGTATTTTTTGGTTAACTTTTATAACGAAATCAACTCTTTCTAAGCTTGGAACATGCTAAATCCCATGTTTTTATCTATTTATTTATAAATAATTTTGTTTCTTGTTACAAATAATTGGTTACTTGAATTTTTAATCAAAATTTAGTCTGAATCTCATTAATTTTGTCAAATAAATAAATAGGAATCATTTGGGTCAAGAAAGGGTCAATAAGAGTAAGATTAGAATCCCAAACCCAATTTAAACTCTCAACCCAATTTTTTTTTTCTATTCTAGATACTCAATCCCCACAACTCTTGATTAACTTCTAAGTGTATGGCTTATTTTGTTACTTCTCATTGTGTTCATCTGAATCCTATTTATACATGCTCGAACGAACATGTATAACTTGAATCTGTTTATTCTTTTTTCCAGTTCTAGTACCTCACGTAAAAATCAGTTGCACGATTTACTGTAATCTTCTTTTTATTCTTGTTTTCTAATATGTTAAAACTTTTCCGAAAATCATGCTTAAAATAAACTTGGTAAATGAATTGATCTAGAAGAATATTGTCAAATTGAAATCAGTAATAAAGATAGAAAAGATAAATACAAGTGCAGAAATAATTTTCAATAGGTTTATTGTTTCCTAAAAATAAAACTGAACAGAGAAAGATATGAACCAGCTTGTACGTGAAAATAAAATCCAACGGTGCGGAAATGTATCAAATTTAAATTATAAAATATTAAATCAATTTGAACAAATAAACCGTGAATGAAAATTGTTCAATTTGGTGAAGCCATGAATAGTAACCGAGAACATTTACGAAACCGGTACAGAGAAATAATGATCAAAATGTTTTCAGTTTTTGTTTTGAATGAAATGACAAGATAATAAATTTTTTTTTCCAAAAGCTACCTGAACGTGAAACAAGTAAAGATAGAATCCATGTGTTAAATCTATAAAGCATGGAACAAGTGCACTACCGTGAGAAACAATTGAAAAAATTGACACAAATATTGTTATCAATTCTAGCGCAGAATTTTCTTTTTATTTTGATTAAAGTGAATAAAAGAATCTTTTCCTAAAACTACTAAATATGCAGTACAGTAAACCAATCAATCCAAATTTTCAATTCCCTTTTTTTATATTAATTTTGAAACCAGTTGGTCACCTTCAATTTTAAATCATAAGACCTCAAATCAATTTGCATAAATTCCATAACTATGATGCATATTTTCTTTTAAATTCATCAAACAAAAATTTAATTTTAAATTATTAATTTAAAAAATTCAATCGGAAAAACATCTACAAATTTTGATAGTATAATTTTGACAAATTGTTTAAACCTTTTCTACAATTGTTCAAAACATTATTAAAACAAATAGTTAAAACTTAAACTTGATTTTATTATCATCAAAACATATAAGAAAGTGTAATAAATGAGATCGTCTAATACGTGAAACCAATGAGACCGTCTAATGACCTAACAAGAATGTTGATAACAGATGGGTCGGGCTCAACAAAGCTAAGTCCAACACCACTTATTTGAACTCAGGATGACTTGGGCCAAAAGTACTAGAAATTACAACAGAATCCAACTACACTCGACGCCACTTTAGCTGAGTCATGTGCAAACATTCCAAATCAGAATCTATTTAAAGGATTCTCTGCTCAGGGTTAGGTACTTTTGGTCACTCATTCACTTTGGAGAATCCACTCCATCTTGAGACTGAGAGTCAGAAAAATGTAGTCTTGGGATGACAATTAGGGTTTGGAGGATTTTCCTTTTCGCCTCTTTGTATATCCATCTTTCTTCATTGTTCATCTTTCTATCTTGTTATGATTATATGTAACCGTTTGAATTCTCATGTAATCAATATTGATTTTCATAAACATATCTTTTCATAAATATATCTTTTCATAAATATATCTTTACACAAAAGCTTTGTTTTTTCAAAATTCTAGTATTTTTTATTCTGTGCATTAATGCTTGTTGTGTTAATTCATGGCATGATAATTGATTCTTTTAGTATTTGGAAATATCATTTGTAATCTAGGAATGGAGCATGTGTCCAGGAATTGAAATACCAAATGAAAGATTGTGTTTAAGAATAAAATATGATTCATTTGTCGTCATAAGATGCTTGTGGCGATTGCAAGTTCTATTTATATAATTGATCAGAGGATTGATGGTTAATAAATAATCTTCGGCTCATTCAATGAAGAAATTAGGGTTTGGGTATTATTTTGAGTTGACATAGCATTTGGAAATATCATTTGCAATCTAGGAGTGGAGCATGTGTTTAAGAATTGAAATACCAAATGAAAGCTTGTGTCTAGGAATAAAATATGACTCATTTGTTGTCATGAGACCCTTGTGGCGATTGCAAGTTCTATTTATATAATTGATCAAAGAATTGACGATTATTAAATAATTTTTGGCTCATTCAACGAAGAAATTAGGGTTTGGGTATTATTTTGAGTTAACATTGACATTTGTTTCACAAGAATTTAATTGATTTTAGATATGAGACTGAGGTTTGATGAAAGTTATCCTAGCATTTGCATTCCATATCCTCTCCATTCTTTTTCCGCATTCTAAATTCTTATTACAAATAAAAAAATATATATTTTAATTGTCTTAATTTTATTTTCTCGCATAAAAAATTAAACTTTGGAATTATTTGTAGTCTAATTTTGTTATAATGGTATTTATCGTCGTGCAATGTCTGGATGACCAATTAGAAGTAGTGTCAAGACCAGTTGGCAGAACTGCATTATGGCCAGGACATTTAGGATTTCATGCATAATCATATTAGTCCTTAGAGTCATATGCTTTGAAAATTATTTATTGTATTTTAGGGATATCATACTATTTTACTGTATTTGATGAATTTAATGGAGGAGAAATTGTGTGATTGTGGTAGGTTAATCTGTGTACTATTTTCTCTTGTGTTGTTTTGATGGAGAACTATTATGGTCTATAACTTGTTTAATTTCGCTAAACACTAGACACAAAGCAATGTTCAATCAGACCATGTTGTTCAGAGAATGATACATGTAAGCATGGAGCACTTGAGAAACAAGAGGAAAAAAAAACATGAAGAATAAATAAAGGAAGAATGACAAACAAAGATGGAGCATGAAGAAATAAAAGAAAGAAAAAGTCTTAGAGCTTTGGAAGAAGAAATAAAAAGAAGGAAAATAAGCAAGTAGAGGTCTTAAAATTAGAAGGAACTTGAGAAGGAAAGAATTAAAGGGAAGCAACTTGAGGGAAGCTCCTTGACCTTTGGAACTCGCAAAGTGTTGTGCCAATCATAAACAAGTGCAAGGATTGCCATGTCATCATTTATAATCATTACATTAATGCACCTACTTAACTACCAAGAACACATTCATAAACCTAACTAACCACCCAAGGTTAACTCCCTAATTTTGTGGAGATTAGTTGAGCTCAATCCTAATTAATTCTTATTTATCTTTTACTAATTATCTAACTCTTTCGACGTATCATGAATCTATAAAAGGGAGTCCATCCCATTGTAAAAAAATATGGATTTGAGTAAATGAAATAATCTTTGAAAGGTTTCTTTGAAAGTTGAGTTGTCTCCTTTCTCTCTTGTTTTGAGTTCTTATCTTGAGAAGCTTTCTCAAGTGGTGGCTCTGCAAGTGCTTATCCTTGGAGGTTCTCCCCCCATAGGTGTCGTGTTCTTCATCCCATTCTCTTTCTTAATCCATTTTTAACTTTCATTCTTTTACCTGTTATTGTTTCCTTATGCATTTTCTTGCAATATCAAATGACAATCATCTTATATCTCCATGTATGCTTCCATGTGCACTCATGACATTATTCTCCCATAGAGGTTTTATTCTTCATCTCCATTTCAGTTGATCTAGATCCTAAACACATTCAAAAATCCATATAAAGTGGTATCAAGAGCCAAAGGATCAACTAAACTCATGGAGATGTCATCACATCAATGGAAGTGTTCTTGAAAAATAGGTTTGAGACCCATCCTTGTAAGTTATTTCATCATTATCTTTGATTTTTCTTCTTGGCCAAACCGTTTTGAGTTTGTATACATCATGTTCTTGTGTTTTTTTTCAAGTTTCATCCATTAATCAAGCTATTGTATCCATCTTCTTCATTGGGTTTTGCTAAAACTTTCTTTTTTCTCTCTAGGAAGTGGATATGATATTGATGCTTGGTTAATTTTGTTTCTATAGCCTTGTTCTTTCATTGAGTTCTTGTTTTCTTCTTAAGAGTTTCAAGAGTTTGAAAGTGTTTAATCTTTTTTTGAGAGTTTTGTCGCAACCGGGATCACGACGGGGCGATTAAAATTTTCTAAAAATATTTAGATAATTAAATAGAGATTTGGAGTCGCCACTACAGTTTATTATGGAAAAACATAGAAAAACCAAAAAAAAATAAAAAAAAAATGTCTACAAACCAGATTCCAAGATTCGGGAGTCGGTTACGTGCGGGGAAGGTACTAGCACCCTGCAACGCCCGTCCTAAGACGGTACCTTTAATCAAATTGATAGAAATAAGTATGGCTTTTTTTTCTAAAGTATTATTTTTCCCAATTAAGATAACAATCCCGTCAAATAATAAAAACGAGCAAGTATATTTATAAAAATGCCAATAAATACAAAGCAAATAAACAAAGAAAATATTTTATTATTTTTATTTGGATGATATTTGGTTTGTGTATTTAGAAAGTGGGGTTAACATGGCGTAGAAGGTGGTTTGGTTGATGATTATTGGAATGGAATGGAAAGGTGATGGAGATTCATGGTGGGATGTACAATGGAGATGCAGGGTAAAAACACAATGCAGAAACATTGTGGAATTATGCGTTCATGGAGATGCATGTTGATGAAATAGGAATAATTGTGGGTGCTTTTTTATTTTATGCCATGAATGAATGTACAAGCAAAAAGGAAAAAAACATACCTAGTGCCTAGTCTTTTCTTTCTCAATATGCTTTCTTCTTTTCTCTCTTCTCAATATTCTCTCTTGTTCTCTTTTTTTTTTCAATCCATCTCACTAATGATCCCCCCCTTTTTTTTTCTTCCTTTGACTAATATATCTCTTTTTCTTTTTTTTCATTATTTTAATTGATATTTTTTTTAAAATGCCAGTGGTTCAGTTCAAAGAAGTTACCACTTTTTAACTCATTCATATTTACTATTTTTAATTTTTATTAAAACTAATATTAAAGATGAATCTACCCAGGAATGAGACTTAAATCATTTTTCAACGGTAATAATCCATTATTTATTATTATTTTTATTTTTATTTAAGTGGAGAACGTGGGTTGTTATCTGAGCGGTTTCAAAATTATTATTTGCAAATATTTCTCTTTTTTTTTAAAACAAATACGTGAAGTTAGGGAGTGAGAACATTGGGGTCTACTGCCATTGACTCATTTTTTTTATTATTATTTTTTATTATTTATTTATTATCTTGAACGTGCAAATCAAGTAAGCAGTTTGAAAGCAGTCTTCCCTTCTTTTTTTTTATTATTTATTCTCCTTTTCTAATATATATATTTATTTTTATTTTTTTTTTATTATTTAATCATTAATTATTTAATATTTATTATTATTATTTGTTATTTCTGTTTTTTAATCATTATTATTTTTTTTAATTATTATCTTTTAATTATCACATTTTTTTAGTTTTCTCTTAGTGGAAAAAATTCAATATATTTTTAATTACTATCTTTTTTCTTTTAACAAATTTTTAATAGACTGATCTTACTATTTCTTTTTATGAATTTTATTTTAAAACTTTATTCATAGAATATAATGGGACTAAAGCCTCTTTTTTTTTATTTAAATGACAAAGTATAATAAAGCTAAATAACACGTACTTTTATTTTAATTTTTATATTGTTTTATAATCTGAAATAATTTATTTGTCCGGACGAAATTGGGTGTTGACAGCTACCCCTCCTTACTTAAATTTTACCAAATGATCTAAACTTTTAAGAAGTTCAGATTACTTGAGTAAAAGATAAGCAAGGACAAAAACACAAATTTCGTTCGGTTTGGAAATAAATATATGCGAAGGCTGAGATCTTGCGTTGCAGGGGATCTACAAACCAAGGGATAACTAGAGACTTAGTATAGCTGCAAATTTAAAACGAAGATACGACGTAGAGCCCTTTCTTCATAAATGTTAAAAATTTGAAATGAAGATACGACGTAGATCCCCTTCTTCATAAATGTTGGACAATTTGAAATGAAGATACGACGCATAGTCCATTCTTCATGAATGTTGAAAATTTTAAAATGAAGATACGACGTAGAGCCCCTTCTTCATAAATGTTGGAAAATTGAAATGAAGATACGACGCAGGGTCCATTTTTCATAAATGTTGAAAATTTGAAATGAAGATATGACACAGAGTCCATTCTTCATGAATGTTGAAAATTTTAAAATGAAGATACGACGTAGAACCCCTTCTTCATAAATGTTGGAAAATTTGAAATGAAGATACGACGCAGAGTCCATTCTTCATAAATGTTGAAAATTTGAAATGAAGATACGATGCAGAGTCTATTCTTCATAAATGTTGGAAAATTTGAAAAGAAGATACGACGTAGAGCCCGTTCTTCATAAATGTAATTTGAACTTGAATCTGATTTGATTGAAGTTTTGATAAAAATGCTTGAATGTATGCATGCTATGAATGCACAACACTTTGAACTTTTAATCATTTCTGAATGTCAAATGAAACTTTGAAGTTCTGAACACATGTTTGAACGTTTGAAAATTCGAGTTGAATGCATGTATGAATGTTTGAATACATGTAAATTTAAGTTATTAAATTCATACATGAATGCACAATGATTTTATTTTTGAACTGATCTTGTACTGAGACGAGAGGGTCGTTGTTCTTCATTTTGACCTTGTACTGAGACGAGAGGGTCGTAAATTTTGAATAAATCTCTGGATAATGTCACTAAGATTATACATCCGTGTTGTAGAATGTGGAGATATGACATTGAGTCCTTCTATTGATTTTTTTTATCTGTTCTTTTTGGAGAATGCATTTATGGATGCATGCAACTTTTGATTGAATATGAAATTTTTTTTTATTTGATTTTGCTCCTTTTTAGTAAGATGCATATAAGAATGCATGAAATTTTATTTTGTTGGATACACTTATGTATGCATGAAATTTTTTAATATAAATTTTGAAAATTGCATGTTTCAATGCATGAAACTTTGTATAAATGTAAATTTCTTAATTTAAATGAAAATGCATACTTTGAATGCATGTAATTTGATTTTTCCTTGTTGAAAGATGTATGTTGGATGCATGACAATACATGAACTCTTTTTTCATTTATTTTTTTTTTTCTGAAGAATGCGTTTATAAATACATGAAATTTGATTTTGTTTTTGTTTTAAGAATACATGTTAAAATGCATGAAATTTGTTTGAATATGAAATTTTGATTTTCTTGTTTTTGAAAAATGCATATAAGAATGCATGAAATTTGTTTGAATATGAATTTTTGATCTTCTTCTTTTTGAAAAATGCATATAAGAATGCATGAAATTTGTTTTTTTTTTATTGATGAAGGCATGAAATTTTTTATTGAATTTGAAAATGCATGCTTGAATGCTTGAAATTTGATTTTTTGTTATGTTTTGAATGATGCATTTATGAATGCATTAAATTTTTGATTGAATTTGAACTTTTGGTTTGAATGAAAATGCATGAATACATAAAATTTAATTTTTTGTTCTTTTTGAAGAGTACATTTATGAATGCATGAAACTTTGTGAATTTTTTTTTTGAATGAAAATGCTTGTTTGAGTGCATGAAATTCGTTTTGTCTTTTTTATTTTGTTCTTTTT
>Ga0209700_106831_pt1 | contig 17028 bp, 11 predicted proteins | sample SiratroredBW_FD_187528 | JGI IMG/M metagenome (GOLD analysis project Ga0209700, IMG submission 187528) | Root nodule microbial communities of legume samples collected from California, USA - Siratro red BW (SPAdes) (version 2) | ecosystem: Host-associated > Plants > Roots > Nodule | place: USA...
TATTATTATTTCAAGAATACTTAAACTAATAAATATATTTTTATGTTATTATTGATTTTTATTTCTTTTTATTTTTATCATTATGCTTTAATTTAAAATATTACCCGGACAAAATCGGGTGTTGACACACATATATATATATTAAGAGCTCGTTGAAAATCGTGATTTTTGTATTATAATTACTCATAGATTCTTCTTATTTCTTAAACATGATGATAATATTTGTTCATTTTCTTCTTTTCCTAAACTTTTCACTTTGTTAACATGAGTTATTTACAATATTACTTATATATTTCACCATTTTTGTGATTATGAATAATGTTTTTATGACATCTATTTTTTCACTCTTTAGTATCTTAGATAGGAAAAAGTCAATCTATGGTAGACTCTAAAATATCAAAATTCCTTAAATTAGGACATTTAAAATCAGTGATTTATTTTTGGGTTAAAATTGTACTTCCTTAATCAAAGTTATTATTCATTATTTTTCCTTTATTCTTTTAATTAATTGATTTGTATAGTTATATTAATTACACCACACCTATAAGTGATAGATTATAATAATGATCCATACTTATCTTTAAATGATATTGGGGAGTTATGGAACCCTTAATTATTGAAGAAGTACTATCCTAATTTTTTTAACTGATTACTATTAAGTGTATATGTTTAACTTATTACTATTTTTTAATATCTTCATTCATTTTACATAAAAAGCTTACATTATATTATTATTCAGTTACATAATCTAACCTACAATACCACGTCCCACCTAGTGAAAATCCTAACAAGAAGATTTTGAAATTTATAACCATTCATGAGAATCACTGAGAAAAAAATGCATAACACAAGAGTTGCTTTACAAGGAACATTACAAGAAAGAAATATTGACGAAATCAATGACACATTGACAATTATGAAATCTTTTAGAACAAAGTAGGGTTGAGAAGTAAAAACTGGTTAATTTTAGGTTGAAGTTCAGAGTGAGGAGTGAGGAGATTTTAGGTTGAAGTAGCACATAAAACTTGTACTTCTAATATTATAAAATAGATAGTAAATAGTTAATAATTGAGTTGATGAAGAAATAATCTTAAAGTGCATAAGATAACCTGAATTTCTCTTTGGTTTTCTTTGCCAGAAAGAGAAACAGTAAGAATAAGGTGAAAAAATGTAATATATTCTTCATAAATTATTTATAAAGCGTCATCTTAAGTTTTTATCAATTTTTATCAATTTTAATAAACAGTGGTGAGTGGATTCTTTATGTTTTTTTTTTCTTCCCATATGTAAGTTAACGTTTCTCTTATTTGTTTATATCTTCTTTTATAATATTGCATGTATATATTTTTTTGTTTATGTATGTTAGATTCATGTGATAACATTGTTATTTTATAAAGTTGCTCACTTAAATTAGAGATTCACAATAATAAAAAAAAACTGTTTACTATTTTCAATAATGTTCGAGTACCCTAAAATTAGATATAATGATTTATCAAAATATCAACACCAAATGTCACTAAAAATGCATTTTAATTTATATATTTTTAAATAATAATTAAATATACATTTCACCTTGAAAATAAAAATATATACAATACTTATGATTTTGTAAATGTATAAAATTATTTAAATTCATAAAATTATTTATTTAAAACACCATCAGAGTTTTATTTTCTTTAAATCTACATGAAAAAAGTCTTTTCAATTTTTAATTGAATCCACCCCTTTGGTTTTTCAGTTTCTTCTTCCTGTAGCCCACAATTTATTGACGCACCCCATAATTGTAGAAAATAACCATTTTACCCCACAATTTCTCATCTTACTTTTACATTGCATCGGGTTGTTGGATCTCAGTTCGGGTTCATTTAGGACTACTTCTTCCTGTATTTCCAAATGTTTATTGATGAACTTTTAAAATTTTAAACAAAGTTCAAAGTGTCTATGAATTATTACTGTGCAGATAAAATTGTTTTTAAGAATTTTAAAGTTTTATTATAATATTTCAACTCATTTTTACTGTTCTGTTGTCACCTTCACTGCATCTTCATTGATTTTGATTATTGTTGTTGTTGTTGTCAGTTTACTTCCGTCAACCAACGCCATCTACATACTTATTGACCATTTGAGTTAAAAATGCTTTATTGAATGTTTTGTAGTTGATTTGGGTGCGATTTGGGAGTGTTTTTGTGGGTTTTTGATTTTTGTTGACAATGAGTTGTAGAATGCACTGTTTTGAAACTGTCATCCGAATATGGAGAACAGTTTCAAAACAATCCGCAATTTATTATCAACCAAAAAACAGTTGCAGAATGGGCTATCCTGAAACTGTCATTCAGATTCGGAAAATAGTTTCAGAACAATCCATTTTAGAATTGTTTTTTTGTTGACCATGAGTTGTGGAATGGGCTGTTCCAGAATTGTTTTTCGGATCGGGATGATGTTTTCGGAATAACCCATTCTGCAACTATTTTACATCGTCACCACTGCATCGCCGATGCTTTGTCGCTGCTCAACCACCACTCTGTCACCAATAACACAAGCTGCTGATAACACACACCACCATTCAAAGTATCTACTGTCTGAGAACACAACCACAAGTGTCCACCTTCACCGCATCTCACATACCTCCATCTTCCACTTTTCCATTGCTTTAACATGTAAAGGAATAAAATTATCTTTGCAAACAAGATAATTAGATTTTTTTTTTTTTTTAAATTTGGAGGTGTCTGGTGAAGAAGAAGCCTTGGAGGTGCAAGAAGAAGCATTCTCCCTTTAGCCGTGGACTTTTCGGCCCAAAAGTAAGGTTGATGCTATTAACACATTCTTCATCTCCTTCTTCCGGACAACATGCAACCTTTATAAACACCAACACAACCATTTTTACCCATTTTTGTTTTTAAAAAATTTCCGTTTTGCACTGTGTCCATCACAATTTTTTCATGTCTATTTCTTCTTCACTTTCATTTTCTATATCTCGAAAATATTTAGTTTTATTTCAATATTCAATCACCTCATTACCTTTTAGCATGTTTAGGTTACAAAATAATAGAAAGTTCGGTGATTTTTAAAATTATGAGAAAAATAAAGAAAAAAGAGTTAATTTGTCTTTCTTAATATTTGATATATATATATATATATATATATATATATATATATATTTATATATACACATTAAATGAAACATATCTCTAATAATAAAGAAAAATATATGAGAATTTTTTTTTTCTTTACTCATCGAAGAGTGCACTTCATTCTATTTTTTTTATCCGTACTCGAAGAGACTTCTTTTATAACATAGATCCATGTGATATGGTTGCCCCTTTCTCATTAGAAGAAACCCAATAAAGGAAACTGTAATCTTAAATTAACTTTAGCATATATTATTTTTTAATTAATATTATTTGAATTATTTGTCCATCGATAAGTTATAATTATTTTTTAAAACATTTTATTATAAAAAATAAAATAATGAACAAAGATGAACAAAAATAAAAAAAATATGAAAATGAAAATATTTTTTCTTTAAAATTATTTATCAATCAAATTCTTTCAATTAAAATTTGTAATTATGATTAATATTTTTAGATATATGTAAGGTTAAGATAATAATTTTTGTACTTATTATTTTTATATTTTTGGTAATTGATATGTCCCATCCAAAATAAAACTGAAATTCAATAAATTTAAATTGTTTTACATAAACAAAATATTAAAAAATTAAACAATTTAAATTATAAATATATTGAATTGAAATTTGTTTATCCAAATATTCTTATTAACTTCTCGGATACACACTCTTATATATTCAGTGTCTTTTGAAACACCATAATTAGAGGGAGATTCATGCAAAAGAGTGAACAAGCATTCATACTTAGTAATGCTTCAAGTTGTCGCAACATCATGCGATTTACAAATTCGTAACCTCAATCTTTCTGCTTTTTTTACGTTAAGGAGGAGTGTGCGTCATTGTCTCTATAGACTACACATGTGGTGAATGGTGATCACTATCAAAACAAAACATCTGCATGTGCCAACTCTACACGTGTTTCAAGCTTCTGCATCTGTTACGCATCTTCATAGACTTTAAATTTGACACTTGCTTAACTTCTCACACTTTACAACATCCTCCGGAATAGCAAGAACAAGTAATATCAGTTAGGCAATAAATATATATATATATATGGTCAAACCTAACACAGATTCAAACAAGTGTTGTCTGGTGTGTAAATCATGTGTCTAGATGCATGCTGATCAAATCATAATTAGTTAGAATTCATTTTCAAGCTTTTTTAAGGTGATATATATATATATATATATTAGGATTTTATATTTGTTAGTTAAAACAGTTTTAAGCATGCATCTAGTTTTAAAGCAGTTTAAGTTTGTGTTGTTTTTTATTTATTTAATATGCTTAAAACTGCTTTTAACTAAGAAATATATATAGTTTTACAATCATTTCAAATTAAATTTAGGAGTGGAGTTGTGTTTTTTTTATCATTTATTGTGTTATTGTTTGTAATGTTGTTTTTCTTTTTTTTTATCATATAACTATTGGTGATAATTTATAATGTTGGTGGTCAAGTTCTTCTTACACTCATCGTTCTAAAACAAATCGAAAGAAACCGCTTTTTTCCTCAACAAAATCTTCTCTAGTAAATGATCTAAAATTTCATATTTATTCTTTCCAATAAAACCTTCTCATTTTACGATTTCACTATAACACGTTTTTTCTTTCCTAACATATTCATACTTTCAGGAGAGTACTTCAATACAATCTTCCTCTTCCTCTTCCAATCTCACTAACTCACGTTTTTTAAAGAACTAAAACCCTAAATCTGATAGTCCGTTTTCTGTTTTCTTATCGATGCTTCTTTCCCAGTTTAAAATCCGATGTCGTTGTTCTGGATCCTTATCCTCTCATGACGAAACTCTAGTTACACCTCTCTTCCAATTACAATAAATTTTGCCATACTCAATATGCCTTGCACATGCCTACGAATATTAAATTTTCATTCAATTTTATTTCAAACACAATAAGATAATATAATTTTACCTATGCCTACTATTATAGTTGTCTAAGAATAATAATTTTTGAGAAGTTTTTCAAAGAATCAATTTTCATGTATTTATCTGAAAATCATGAAGGTGGTTATAGAGAATCCAATATGAAACCAAACGAAAACTGTTGCAGTGTCTTGACAGATTGTTCTTCCAGCTGTATTTAACAGTGCAGCAGTTTTGGCATCTTTTTGAAGAATGCATGATTAAATCTGACCATGAAGATTGTTTTGTTTGGTACGGTGCAATGCGAAGATGTCTTATGTTGTTGTTTTTTTTATGTTATCAGCACCAATATGTCTTATGTGTCCATTAATAATTGCAGATACTTTATAATTGAACTTTTGATGTTGAAGCTAAAATAACTTCTGTCCACTTATTCTACGCTGTTACCTTCCATTTAAATTCTGTTATAATCTCAGTTCTTTTCATCACACAACCATTTCTAAACTTCTTATTAAATGATAAGAATACTAAAATATTTTAAGGAAGAGTATGAACATTTTGTGGCACAAATTATGAGCTTCAAGAGTTGTCAACATCAACTCAATTGCATTTTCTCTATTATGGAAATGGATGGGTTGAATAATTTATTGGGCCTTCTAGAAGCACTGGAATAAGAATATCTCAATGGAGTGGACCACCATGTTCTTGAAAGGGTGATGAGATGATAATAATGTACAGTTTGTGGAGTGGGCGATGCATTGATCTTTCTGCTTCACGTGCTCTTCTCATTTCCCAATATCCTCTTTTCCACGCTACATTGTTAATCTTTCATCACTCGTAACTAATTTCTGATAAGATTGCTACTGTTGGAGTCTTACACAAACTTTGCTTTTAGATAATGCATTATGTCTACGCAATCGCAGTGTTAGCTCCTGAATTCTTCTGCATTATTTATTCAACACAAACTCATATTATGAAGTGAGCTTCTAGAACTTTTGTATGAACAAACTTTTTTTTTTTTTATTTATGTAGTTTTGAAAAGATATCATCAAATTTTTTCTTTCCACAATCCATACATTTTGTCTCTAAATAAAATTAGGTAAAAAGTATCTATTATTTAAAATTTAATAGTGTGACTTACCGTACATTTAAGAGTAGTTCTAATTTTATATTAGGTAAAAATAAATAAGTTAACTAACAAGACTCTAATATCCAATGTTTTAAGATTTTAAATTAAAAATCAATTTTTTATATAAATTTAACTCGTGTCTTATTATATTTAAGATCTTTATGGATCAAATTTTCATATTTTTTTCAATAAATAATATCAATCTGAGATTAGTCTTTGTTCTGGACTGAATTCTCAGATAAGTTCTCATAATAATAAAATTATCCGATAAATGTAAAATTGATTTAAACATAATTTTATATCAAGTTTAATTGATTAAAATATGTTTTGAGGTGTTTCTAATTGATTCTTTTAATTATATTATGTAATTTTAAACTAATAGATAATATAATTAGAAACATCTCAAAACAATTAAAAGATAATATAATTAAAAGACATTGTAGCGGATTGAGATAATAAAATATTTAAAGTTTGTTATATATAATCTACAATATTTATATCAACAGAGAAGTTGTCTCCAAAATCGTTACCTTCTCGAAGAAATAATTCCATGCTTCTGAGGTGTGAAAACATCGAAGTCAAAACCTCGAATATAACCATTTTTCTTTCCGTACATGATAGATTTAAACCAGAGACCATCTTTTTTAAAATTTATCTTAAAAAACAAAACATAATTAAGAATATAATCTGTCGTTTCTTGAACAAAATTTACACGCCTTCCATACTTCAACCACGTTGGTTGTCCTTGAAAAGGTATTACAAAATATTACATATTCAAATGCAAGTGGCACTATAGTATTCTTTAATGAAAACTTTAATCGAAGTCTTTTTTTTTTCTTTGAAGGAATCTCCTTTTTTTTATTAATTTATTTTTTGGCAGAGTTTGATCGAAAACGAAGTTGAAAAATTAAAAATAGGGGAATATCTTATTGACCAATGCTTTAGCTTAACAATCTATTCCTAACTAATCAAAAAGCGATTATAACAATGTCAACTTCAATATTAATTATATTTGTTTTCACGTAGTTTCACATGGAAAAAGTCACACTTTGATTTTCATTTTGGTTAAATAGTTCTTCACACTTTCAACAAGACGTGTCAATAGTCAAATATAAATGTAAATCCTTATATTGTTAAGATTTTATCATATAATAAAAGTTAATCAAACGTAATGAATGATATGAGAAATGTTCCTTGTTCAACAATCTTGAACTTCTAAAAGGGTTACGTACAACTCTGAATAATTCACCAAGTCAATGCATATTTTATCCAAAGCTATGAGAAAAAGCAAAAATGAATTTTCAAGTCTATACCACAAGGATTGAATTGTGACTCTGTGCTTTAAAATCAGAAGCTTCTAATGATGGGTGGAAAATGTTCTGTTCATGTTTGAAAAAATATTGTTTTAAATAAATAATAGTTGTATTTTTTTAATTTAATTTACTATTTCAGGTTGTATATTCTCTTTGGGTAGCATAAAATGACTTAGAGAGATAATAAATTAGTTATTTGGATAAATTTAGAGTATGATTACGTGATGCACAAATTGAAGGAAGTTTCCTATGTAATTAAGAATTTATATCAGTGATGTTGATATCTAGAAGCATGGTAATTCTAAACTATTCACCAAGGCAAAGAAGGTGATAAGTAACATGATTAGTCATGTTTATTTATTTATTTATATTATTAAGAGGACAAATAAATTTCTCTAGTTAAAGTATGTTTTTTACAAAATATTATATGTATATAAATCTTTATTTTTTATTTTTTATTAATTATTCATAAAATAATAAAATTATATATAAGTTTTGATGTAATAAAAAAGTAAATACACATGCATGTTTCGCTAGTCCAAATAAAGATATTGATTTGAATCCATTCTTTCATGTAATTTGTAATTTTGGTTAGGTTAACTGGCTAATAAAATAATAATTAATTGATTAAATAAAAAATGAAAAAAATTAAATTATTATGCACAAAATTGAAAATGAAAAATTACGAAAAGCTTCTTTCTTTCATGCAAGAAGAAAAAAATAACACACTCTCTTTAAAATAATAGAGTTCAATTAATAAGAGAATTTTAAAGAAGACAAAATATACTTCTCTTAATGTAAAGAGAATATAAAAAATGTTTAAATGGTCTATTAAACTCTTTGCATAATTTAGAGCAGAGGTTCTATGGCTGGAAGATTCTGATTGAATAAGTAATATCTTCACACCACCAATCATGATGATGTTTATATTATTATCCTTTTAAATAAAAATAGTTACATTCTAATTATTAATTACAACTGTTGTCTTGACTATAAATATTTAATTTGATATTTAATACGAAAATGCTTACTAAAAAATAGTAATAATTCAATCAAATAAGACTTCATGTAATCTTTCCTGTAAAAAAAAAAGTCTCTCTAATATAAAAATATATAATTCTCATAAATATTAATGTAAATTGAAATGAAGTATCGTTAATAATATAACTATTAAATCGAGTTTTATTGAAACTGATGAAAATTTGGTTTGTTGGATATTTTCTTATTTTCAGTTTACTAAAAATAAAAATTTAATACCCTACAACCTTTCTCGATTAAAAAGTAGTTTATAATGAATTAATTTTAAAATAACAAGATAATTATATTGCATATCCAAAATGCACGAGCATTTATAATGAATCAATCTTTAGAACCATTATATTAATAATACGATATATTTTTTTTTCTTCATCTCTATTCATTTCAATAATTATTTTATCTCTTTCTCATCTCTTCCTGATCCTCTTTTCTTTTATATGATTGTTTTAAAAAAAATATGTCATAACATAATACTTTTTGTCGTCAATGATAGTTCTATGCATAAAAGAATTTTTACATACTTTAATCTTGTTTTTCAGTAAGAAATTATCGTGGATGTCAAGTGGATACGTTAAAAAATCGTTGCTAGAATAAATTATTGGAGTGTTTCAAATTTTAGTTTATGCTAAAATCAACTTTCAATTTTTATTAAATAGTATATTAATTGTATATTTTTAAATACATTTATTTTTTTAAAATTTTTGAATAATACTCCTAAAGTTTCTCTTCATTACAACTTTTATTCTCTCCGTGCCATTGAATAAAAGAAATAAAAAATAACCTACAAAAATCAATTACAATGAAATTTCAAGAACTTGTTTTTTATATAGAAAAAATATTTGTATGACAATGCATACAAAATATTTTTCTACGAATTTTCAACAAAATAAAATATAATAATACTGTTAAAGTTATGACAAATTTGGAAAACTAATAATACAAATATAAAAATGGTTTAAAAATATAATTGCACAATGAACATGCTTAAACACAGTGGCGGCTCAAGATTTCAGAAGGCCTAAAGCGAATAAAAAATATGAGGCTTTTTTTAAATTAATAAAATAATTAAAATTATGATATTTTTATCTAAAATTTATATTTTCGAGCTTTTTGTTATTCAAAATTATCTATTAAATTATGATAATTAATTTTATTTAAAAAATCTTTTTTAATAGACAATAAAGCTAATCCCTTTAATCTTTGTTGAGATATTGTTGATCTTAAATAAGATTTTATTAGTTTAAGTTTTGAAAAACTCCTTTCAGCTGAAGCAATTGATATTGGAATTGTTAACATTATTCTATATGCTATATATGCATTTGGAAAAGAATTTATTCTTTTTATATAATTAAGAATGTCAATGGTTTATCATTTTCCAATCCTATAATCTCCTTTAAGATATTTAATTCTAAAAATAAATCTAAGCCATCAAGATCCAATAAATTATCATGTTTCAAATACTTTTCAAGGTTTAAACATTTTTCTTTCAAAAGTACACAACCCAATAACTTTAATTTTTTAATACTAAATAAAAAACCAAAAATATCTTCATATATTTTAAATTATTCAAATCTATTTTGGAGTGTGGTAATTGCTTTATCTACAATATATAAAAAATAATTAATTCTAAATGACTCTTGAGGTGATTTAATAACTTCATTCTTAATAACTTCATTCTTAATATTTTCATCAAATTGATTTTTTTACATTCTTTTTTGGCTCTACATTCATTTCAGAAGCAATTTCTTTGGCAGAAATAAATACATTTTCAAATCTATTTTCTAAAAATATAAAAGAAGACCTTTTAATTGTTCAATGGCCAAATTAATACATTTATCTTTTGATTGTAAATTTTTACTAATTGAGTTAACTGCAAATAATATATCATATCAAATAGTCATGCCTAACAAAAATTCAAAATTTTCAAGTTCATAAGTTGCTAAACACTCAACTTCACTTTTTATTTTTATTTTAGAATCATATGACATATAAAGAGATGATATCAATCCGTTGGAATATAAGGAAGAGATAAATTAGAAAGTTTTGATAGGAAAGATTTATTGACTATTCAATTTTTTAAAAAATATTATTAATTTATCATAAGAAAGTTTTAAGAGTATTATTCATTAAATAGTATTTATAGTACCAATATAAATTTAAAGTCATTAAATAATATTTCTAACACCAATGTAAACTTGTTAAAATATTTTAAAAATTTTGTTAGTTTGATTTTAAAATTAAATATTTTTTATTTTATAATAATATGTGAGTATTAAATTTTTTTGAGATCTAAAGCATATTAAATTTTTTTGAGGCCTTTGTGACCTTGAGGCCTAAAGCATATTAAATTTTTTTGAGGCCTTTGAGACCTTGAGGCCTAAAGCGGTTGCTTTAGCTGTTTGGGCCTTGAGCCACCCCTGCTTAAACATCAAGTACTTAATAATAATATAGGATATGTTTGTGTAAATACATTTAGAAAATATGAATTAAACATTAGTCTTTTTTATAAAGTGATACACTGTAGGTTTTATAAATAAGTTAATTTAAACTTAACATAAATTATTTTCTTTGTCATAAATAGTTAAAGATAAGTTAAATCAAATTTTCCATGATCATTTATAAGGTTGTATGAAATAACTATTTAAGCATTAACATCTATTACTTTTTTTTTTGTCACATACAAGAGATAATATAAATAAAATAAAAATGATACAGTGGACTTTTTTTCTTAATGTGAATTCAACGGGACATGAAGTTGACATTTATTTTTTTATTTTGGTAGTATTTGAGCAACTTGATATACAAAGTCAAATTATTTTTTGTTGGACAAGACTTGCAGTGTTTTCTGAAGTGTGCCTTCTTGGGCAAGGTGTGATTTTGACATATGTTCACTTCAGTTTCTTAAGCAAATGGTGGGAAAAAAATTATCAAATCCAATTCATAATTATTTAACATTATATTATTTTAAGTGTATCTAAATAGAATTAGGTCAATTATAAAATTAAATTTTTGAATTTTAAGTAATTAGTTTAATTACATGTAAATTGGATTATCTAATTTTAAAAGTTTAAAGTGTAAAATCTAATTTAGATTATTTGAAAATATAATATTAAATCATAGAATTAGGTATCATTAAATCGATTTTATTAGGTTGAGACACCTAAATTAGAATTAACTAAGTTAAGTTGAATTTCTGATTCAAATTAAATTATGTTAATTTAAGTTCAAGTATAGTTAAATCAGTATAAGTTTATATTTAATTTTGTTTTATGAATTCACATTCAAGTTAAGATGCAAGTCAAGACTGAATCACTTTTAATTAAGTCAAATCATGTTCAGTTTGATTTTAGTCTGATCAAGACAAATCACCTTTAGTCAGATTAATTATATTATGACTAATTTTTTTTATTGTGTTTTAAAATAAGATTTTCAAAATATTACTTTTCTCCATTCATAATTATTCAATATTAGCCCTATGCGGCTTCCGCATGCTATGACTATTTTACACATGTTTATAATTTATTTATATTCTAGAAAACACATTCTTTGAAATTAACATAGTTATAATTTATTACTAATCTCACCAAGACTCAATATTTATGTGAGACATTCAACTAGTCACACTACTGGTTTTATATCACTTGTTAAAAACATAAGTGGTAACATGAGATCTTTATTTAAATAAAGAGGCCATCAGCAAACTATAAGACTTGACACTATATTTAATCAAAATAAAAAAAAATACATAATTGGTTATTTTTAGTTAAAGTAAAGAAAATGTTTTTTCTTTTTTTTTTGTCTAATTCAGATATTTTTTTGCAAATTTTAGAAAAGAGAATATTTATGAATAACTTGTTAAAACAGAATGTTTAAAATATATGTTAAGATGTTTTGTACTAACTTCCACGTAACATCGACAAAGGTTTCCAGATAAAAATGATAATTGTATAGAACAATTTTATTAAATTCGGATTTATCAGAAAAAAAAATATATATATATATATATATAGAGAGAGAGAGAGATAGAGTAAGAGTAGGAAGAAAAAATGAATATTATAATATAATCAATGCACAGACAATTAATATAAAACAAATAATAATATATAATACTTAACTAATTGAAATTTACATACCAAAATATAGATGTATACAATAAATATCAACAAAGCAAAATATAACATAAATGTCTTAGGCTGATTTTGGCTTCAATCAATCATGTATTTATAATATTGGTCGGTCACGTTACACATACTTATGAGAGTTATACGTCACACTATGAGAGTTATACGTCACACTATGTACACAGTAAGTTTAGGTAATTTAATTCAAAATTACAAAGAAATTTGACACAAATGAAATTAATATCACATTGATTCATGCAAATTTTAAAATAAATTAACTATCTAACATATGGTAGTTATTTATATTTAATATATTAGATTTTTAGAAAAATCTAATAGATATAGGTTTCTATATTATAATTATATTTTAATTTTAAAATACTTTCGTAAATTAAATAAATGCCATAAACTAACATAGAACCAATTAACTTTGTAAAAAATATCACTTAAGTGATCAACTAGAAGTTAAGCAATAAACGATGACTATAAAAATAGATAAAAAATCATCGTTCAAGTAAATAAATAGAATGAGTCAAACATTAATTCAAAATATAACTCCAAAATCTCTTTGCTCAATTTATAAAAAATCTTCAAAGCCAAACAAGAAGGTTTCACAAGTGATCAAGGAGTATTCAAGTAAAATTTAATCCCAATAATCCTTCGTCAATTAATATAAAATAAAAATAACATCATATCCTCACAAAGTCTCTAACCTAGGTTTCAATCCCCATTTCAATGAAACTTTTTCTTACAGTTTAATTTAAATACATCCCAAGAGAACATCTCAATTTAAGTTTAGTTACATTACATCAACTTGATTCTTCAAGATATATATATACTTGAATGATTTTGAGGCACTAAATAAAATACTAACCAAGCTCAACAAAGATTTTTTTATTTATCTTTAATTAACATTAAAAAGTGCAAAATTTCTTCTAAGAGAATTAGATAAAAAAAAAATCTGTAAATGAGAGATATTAGACGTTGATTCTGTATCTTACATGGCCAAATCTACAAGAAAATAAGATAAAAGTAATATAACTTGAATTTGATTGTGTTTAATTTATAACATAAAAAATAAAAAAATGTACCTTTAATTTCAAAATTCATAACTATCAATGCATTTATTTATTAATTAAATTATGAACTAACCACAAAGAGAGAAATACCTTCATACAAGTATGGTTCAAATCATGATAAGGTGAAAAGACATTGCATATGTGTGGTCACAAACTTTCCCCTTCAGTCGTCGGAACCACCGTGGGGCCGTGGTGGGACCCACGACCCTGTTCCTATCAAATCAATGTTAAAGTCCATTACATTCATCTTATTTTGTCTTCTATTTATATACATTAATTATATTTCTAAGGAAATTTATGAGAAAATTCAATACTAACAAGTCATGCTTCTAATTGTATAAGAAATTACAATATTATTTTCAACTTATAACTTTAAATCATTAAATTTATTAGTTTTTTTTCATATTTTATTTAATAATTTCTAAATATTAATCAAAATAAAAATATTAAATTTAAACTTATTATTTTGAAATGTACAAAATCCTATCTAAATAATTGAAAAGAAAATAAAGATGAGTGGTTTGAGTAAAGTATATAGGACCAAAATATAGAATACAGTTGTAGAGAGAGAGAGACGTGTTCTAGAAGATGGTATTTAGAGGTCTTTACGTGTTGAAAACATGTTTATTAAAAGATGAAGATTTCAAGCAAGTATTTTCAATTAGGAAACAATCTTCTTTCGTTCATGTTGTCGTTATATCTTTGCTTTTGGACCTAACTTTACTATTTATTATTATGTGATTCACATGGATTATTATATTAGACCATTATAATTTATAACCAGAATGTTAAAAATAAAGTAATAAAAAAAGAGAGAAAAAAAATTTTAACATATAATTCTTGATTACGTTTCTTCTCTTGTCATGTTATTGTGATGGAATTTAGAAATACAATATATTTTTATTATAGTAAAATAGTTGTTTAAATTTTCTATTTATCTGTTTGTTGTATCCTTCTATATGTGTAAATTATTTAAAAGTATAATAGAAAAAATGGTATTAAAATCCTAAAAAGACAAATAGAAAAAAATACTTCTAATAATCATCTAGCAATTTCTCATCCTTGTTTATAGAACTGGTTCAGATGGAATGTTTGGAAGCGATAAAACCTAAAGAAAATAAAGGAGCCATAAGAGCCTGAAAAACAACATGTCTCTATAGAAAAGAGAGTTTCACTTTAGTTATTTTGTTTCTTTAGAACCTTAAAAGAAGAAAATGTGAAAAATGTGAAGAAAAGTATATTAGATTTGTTTTTAAAGTATTTTGTCTTTGTCTGTGTAATATTTTTACTATATGTCAAAATTTGTAATAAACAACAATAATAACAAAATATTAAAGTTTCTATTTATGTCTCTCTCTATATATATTATATTAAAAAAAATACTGTTATATAAAAAGATATATTTTTAAACAAAATTATAGAGTTTCATTTTTCATTCAATTAAAATAATTTTATTATTTATGATCATATAATCATATAATCAAGATAATATATTTTTTAATCATTTTCTCCGTTATTTTTATATGATCTCTTAATTTAAAAGTAACTACCTCTTTCTTAACTAAGAATAAATATATAATTTTTTTCTTTGAATATATATATATCCTTATGTTTACACAATTATTTATTTTTTTATATTTTAAAATGATATTCTTTTAATAAAATAACTAAGAGAACAAATGAAAATAGATTATTAAAATGAGGATATTTTAAATAATTTTATTACATTATAATTGAATTTGTATCTTATATGAAAGTTTCAAAGTAATGTTCCTTTATACTAACTGTAAATTCCTAAATGAAAGGAGATCATTTATAGTAATATAAGTTTTAGTAAAGTTATTTAATATCTTTTTCATTGAATTAATTTTTCAAAAAACTTCAATAAACTCACAAATGAGGATGATATTAAAAATACACTTAATTTATTTTAATTTATGAAGATAAATTTTTAACTTAATTAATTGCAATTGACGAAGGACGTATATATATATATATATATATATATATATATATATATATATATATATATATATATATATATATATATATATATAATGAATAAATAGCTAATGCGTCAACACACAAAAATATACTCTGTCTTCCTTTATAATATTCCCAAATCAAGAAAATTGTTTCTTATATAATTTTAAGTAAATTACTTATTATATCTCCTTTAATTTCTTATTTTGTAAAGATTGAATGTCGTCTAAAATTATAAGTGATTTAAATTGCATAAAATATAAATATTTTTATAAGTTAAGTTGTAACGTCCCAAAAATGTATATTGTTTAACATACAGTGAATCTAACAAAAGAATCAAATTTCTAAAATAAAATTTACACTTTTCCACATACTCCGGCATCTGCATTTGGCATCTGCATTTATATCTGCTCATGTACATAGTACAATCATCGCAGTTTACAAAACAACAAGAAAAACAAGGGTAAGCTAGTGAAAATAAAATTTTATATTATAATCAATACATAAATAAAGAGCAAACCATATTAGCTATTCACAAGAATTTCTTAAAAGATTAACATATAAGTTTTAATACTAAATATATGTAAATAGAACAAAATATCTCAGTCATAAGAATTTCTTTAAAGTCTAGCATATGAAGTTTCAATACAAGTTTTCCGTTTTCATTTCAAGTACTCATGTCAAACGTCATACATAAAGATATCACATGAACCACATCAACACATATCGGCCACACATAGACCATATCACACATATAGGCCACACATTGACCTATCGTCTTCCTGAAAACCAATTAAGTATGCCCCTACCAGAGACTAACATCTAATCCAATACCCAAGACTTAGATTCAGCAATTCTAAGAGAAAGGACTAATCCAATACCCAAGACTTAGACTGCCATTCGAATCTAAGAGAAAGGATCAGAGTAAGCTCAAACATCCAATACCGAGTCTCACCAGCGGTCCCGGTGTGTATAAACTCCCTCACAGCTTCTCACCACCTGATATCTTAGTCTATGTGAATTAGATCATCAGTGAAGCTTGAGGATCTCTGTTAAACACAGGCGTGCTATACTTAATGTACACAAACAAACACAACTCATACATTATCCCAAATGTATGGCATCAACATCATCATTCAATCATTCACATCAATACTCTTTCAAACCACAAATCATATTATGCAAGTATCTTTTCATCGTCAAAACAATACTTCATTACTCAAAACACAGTTAATTTAATCATACTAAGTCAAAATAAACAATCAAATTCATTCAAAAACAATTCCTCAATCAATCATGCATAAAGGCATATTTTATTCAATAACTGATCTCAAACTTCTAAAACATTTCAAAGTCTTATC
>Ga0209700_106833_pt1 | contig 17020 bp, 10 predicted proteins | sample SiratroredBW_FD_187528 | JGI IMG/M metagenome (GOLD analysis project Ga0209700, IMG submission 187528) | Root nodule microbial communities of legume samples collected from California, USA - Siratro red BW (SPAdes) (version 2) | ecosystem: Host-associated > Plants > Roots > Nodule | place: USA...
TTTTTTTTTTTTTTTTGTTTTTTTTTTTTTTTTTTTTTTTTTTGAGTGACCTTCGCTGAAATTTGTACTCTTCTGGTTCAGGATCTTCCTAATTATGCTCAGCATGTTGTGCCCATTTTCTCTCTGCCCCAAGAATGGCTTTGGTGTGAGTCGTGGTGTGGAAATGCTACAAAATCAAGGGCAAAAACAATTGATCTGTGCAACAATCCCATGACAAAAGAACCCAAACTTCAGGTGAAAACACTGTGTTCTTGTAAATTCACTGAACAAATCCTTGACTCCAACATTTTTAACTTACCTCCACTTTGATTTTTAGGGTGCGAGACGAATAGTATCCGAGTGGCCGGACCTTGATTCGGAGGCAAGTAAATTCACTGCAAAAATCTTAGGTGACGATCTGGAGCCGTTTCCATCCCCTAATCAATCAAAGGATTTGATTAGTGAAGATGCATTGAAGGAGGACTTGGAATCCAAGGCCGAGTTGTGAACATGATAGTCATACATTTTGAGCAAGTCAAAGATCCAGAAGAGAATGTGATCCTCGATGCAATTTGGCTCACATATAGCATATCTTTCGTGCCCACCTGATATATTTCCATTCCACCAAACAAAGTTAACAGTGGAATGCAATGAAGATTTGCCTTCTCTGTTGACCAGTTTTAGGATCATAAAGAAAATTTTGATTCAAGAAATGTTAGTGAATTTTAATTTTTGACGTAAATTGGCTATCCGTGCCACCTAATCTCATTAAGTCTATACATCGGTAACCAACCCCCTACTCCTTTTTCTTTTGTTCTTTTCAAGAATAAATCTTTTCAATACAGGGGATCCTGGGTTTAGCAATTGATGTAAGATAGTGATAGTATATTATTCTCTTCATTTGCTGATTATTAATTATCTCTTGCAAAAATGGGTGCATTTCTATCACATTCGCCAGTTTATATTCAAGATATCTCAAGAACTACATCTTTTCCGGATTATTCAGATTAGTATTATGAACAAAGCGAAGTTATTTATTCACACTTGATAAAATATTTTCCACTTTCCTGTAAAACCTTGAGCGGAGATGAAGTGGCGTGTATTCTGAATCGGCACTCACTTAGAGATTGCTATGTTAGTTGCTGAATTGTGTAATGAGTTGATCCGTAATGCCCACTACGAACCTAATAAATGGCAACATTCGACCAAATTACAAAGGATTTTCTGTGGCAGTTGCATATTACTGTTTTTATTAACATCAATCTTTAGAGTGGATGATCTCAAACCGATATGATTAAAAACTTAACTTCAAATGTCCTAGTTCACCCTCATTGTTTTTTAATGGTTGCTTTAGACGTGATCTTGAGGTGGGCATGTCCAAGGATTATGATTTGAATTTGCTGTTCTTCTGAAAGTCGTAGAAATTCTATTCTTGTGGGGGACAAACAACAACGATAAAGCGTTTTCAGATTTTTTGAATCTGAGCATGGGTCTGACAGTTGAAATCCTTGTGGGAACCCCTAAGGCAAACATGTTCCACAGAAAGTGATCATATGAGAGGAAAGTGACATGGACCCAACTAAACGATGAGATCAGGTGACATGGATCCAACCAAATAAAATGAGACCAACCGAAGAAATGTTTGTAACTTTGCATTGAATTATGGATAATTTCTCAACATTGTCACGCTCGGAATGACAAGTTAGAAAAGTGCTACACCATTGACATATTCTGTAGGAATCAAACACATTTTTAAGAGGCCTTTTGATGCCTAGTGATGTGATTAAGAGTAATTTTATTTTAGTCATTACAAAATATTTATTTAGTCTCTAAAAAATGTGATTGTTTCAAATACGTATATACGCTAGCAAAATCATTTTCAAGTAAATAAATTTACGCAAAGAATAAGAAATTATAGCTTTAGTGGAATACGCATCATGTGGAAATATTTTAGAGCCTTAAACTCTATTAGAAAAGTCATTTAGATACTAACTAATTAAGTTGAACTCGGTGAACTCAAGGGAATAAAGCTTGCTTGATCTCTATTTTCATGATCCCTTCTATTTTGGCCAATTGATGTTTGATACTTTTTAATGGAATAATTTAGCTTTCAAAATTAATGGTTATTAAACTCAACTAGATGTCTTAAAAAATTACAAATTTCAAGTTTTAGAAGCTAAATTAATAAAATTTATTTTATAAAAAACAACCCTGATACAAAAGATGTATCTTGCAGGGATTAATATCAACTTGTAGTCTTTGATTAATTTAGTTATTTAAAGGCTTAATCATTTTGTTAATTCTACCACTCAATTTTTTTCTTACATTTTACTACCAGGTTTTCAATTTTCTCACATTTTATCATTCAATTCCTTATTTACATATTTCACCATATAAAATTTTAATTTTTTACCCATGTCAGTAACAAAACAACATCGCTTTACTATCATTAGTAATAAAACCACATTTTAAGGAACATGCCAACACTTTGTTATTTAATCGATCAGAAAAACACTTAAAATGATAAAATGTCCAAGAAAGATAATTGAATGATAAAATATATCACTAAATCTTATTTAAATTTGACAAGATATTAAATGGGTTTGACAAATAACTAGTTTGTGATTAACTGTATATGAATAAATAATTTTGTATTTGACAATTTGATCAAATAACTTTTTTATCTCGAAGTATATCTACTAACATAAGATTATTCAAATTTAATTAATAGTTCTAAATTACGACAATAATCGCATTAGATGCAGAGAGAAAGAATTTGCTACTATAGTAGGAGTTTGAACTAGGTATTTTTACTAAAAATAAAGTTTGAACAATATGTGCTCTATAAATTTGTGAATTTTGTGTATGATATTTTATATATCTTTGATAAATTTTTATTTTTATCTCAATTATCATTATTTACTATCATTCATTAAGTGACGAATTTTTCCTTAATCGACATGTAAGTGACTGACTAGTATTAATATGTGTATTCTTTTTTTCTTTGATTATGTTTCTATTAAATTTATACAATTTGATTTTGACCTTTAACGATTTTTTCTCATTTTGATACCTTCTTTTTGTTTTAGCTTTTGTTATTCATTGACAACCTTTTAATAATGAGTTACTTATTAAGTGAATATTTGTGCACTTTAATTTTAGTCCATTTTGGTACCATAAAATTTTGTTTTTATTTTAGTCTTTATTATTTATTGACATCTTTTTATTTATATGTTAACCGAACATGTTAGTAATTAAGTTGGATCAACATATACTTTTTTTAAAAACCAAAATTAATCAATGCCATGTAAATGAAGTCGTTTTATCAGTAGGGTTTACATTTTTTTATTAAATTATTTCCTATTTGACGGTGCAATCTTAAGAAAATAAAAAAAATAAGAAAAGAAAACTTTATTTACTGCTCGGTTGCTACTGATGAGAGCATGTAACATAACTACCTTAAGATGAAAACATAACCATTATTTATTTTTCAGATGGGACAGTTATAGCATGTAATCACTATTATATCATATTTCATTGGCATTTACTGATTTCGAGTTATATTTTACTTTATAAAATTAATTTTGAATAAAAATTGAGTTTAACTAGTAGTAATATTTGTATTTGAAATCATTTAATAGATATTTCCATTTATCAATAATGTTTATCATTACATATGAATGGAGATATTCTATAAAGACAATTTTATGGTGCATTTTGTATTATTATCAAATAATTTTTTTTATTTGGCAAAAGATGAAATAAACTAATATAAAAAATGATAGTGAGAACACTTATAAAAAAGTGTGTATTACTTATATAAGAAATATTATATGAAATATATACTAATGATTCAAAAATCTTATTTAAAACAAGGGTAGATGCATGCATTAAGTTGAAGGACCACAAGTTTTTGTTTTATTTAGATATACTATATAATATTTTAGCGTCATAAAAATATATGTCGTCTTATAATTAATCTTAAATAATATAAAAATTTATGAGATACATCAAAAATAAAAGAGTAGGAATAGCATCACATCACCTTTCCAATTGTTATTGTTTTATGCATTAAACACAGTGACACAAAACGTATTAATGAATAATTACAGGACTAACGGAAGGCTGACTAATGGTTTAATTATATAAAAAAATATTTTTATGATATCAACAAAAGTTATATAATATTTTAAAAATGTGAAAATACATCGAACTAATTATAATTTATAGAAGTTCGCCTGATATTTTGAATGTTTTTTATATGAAAATGTATGTTATAAAAAGAAAAGCTACCGTATAATAGTATAATTAGTATAATAGTTTTATAAGTTTATTTAATGCTTTTACTAGTCCAACGTGCAACTCACTGGTTAAGAGGACCCAAAATAAATGAGGAACTTTATTTTCATTGAAAAATTAAAACACAATTAATTAGATGTTGTCGGCAAAACCAATTATAGCCTTTCCATCACGTGTCTTTGAATCAATGGATCACTCAAATCTCCTTATCCTTTTTTTTTTATTAATCAAAATCATTAATTTGACAAAAATATGCAGTGTAAAGATTCAGTTAGTTAATTTTCTATTATAACTGTTATTATTTTATATTTTATATGAAAGAGTGTGTAATGATAGAAAGAATAATTAACAAAATATTGTTTAATGTATGAAATGATTCTTTTAATTTTTTATCTTTGTATTCATTAGTTTACTTAGTGGATGTGATTGATTTACTAGTTGGACAGTTTTTTTTATTATTTTTGGACATAATTTAACACTTAATCCACAAGAAAAGCTTGTGAGATTAAAATTAGTCGTCTCAATTTTGCCTTTTCCTTATTTCTCTAATAGTTTTTTCCCACATCAAGTTAAATGAAATTAATAACGGAACATGACAGAAATTTATTCGAAAAGACATAGAACAAAATAAAAAAATAGGGACATATTATTTTAATGCTGTTTTATAACATGGCTGTCTTGGAATGTAAGTTTTTTTCTATATTTGTTCTTCTAGTTTGGGAAAAAAATTGACAAATAAAAATTTAACGATGAATTAATTTTGTTCTCTTACTAGTTTAATATACAAAAAAATAGAAGAAAGAAAGGTAAATTGTTTTTTTTTATCTCGTGGTGTAGAAAGTTAAAGGAAAGAAAAAAAAAAGAATTTCAAAGAGACAAAAATATAAGGACATATTTTGAATATTTAGTTTTTAGAAAAATAAAATGATAAAAAATTATCGCTTTTTATGAAAATTAAGTAATTTACGAAACTTGTATAATACTAATTAGTACTTTTTATTTCATTCAGGAACAATGAGGAGTGCTGTCTTATATTGTGTAGAGCAATTTCAACTTATATTTTATTTAATAAATTAATTTATGAAAATATATGTATTTTTTAAATAAAAAACAATTATATGTGAACAAAATACAATTATTATTCATGACAAAATTATTTATAAAAATATTGATGCAATTTAATTCTTAAAACTGGAATTAGAAACTGTGGATTAATATAAACTAGGACAATTATACGTGTCTATCAACAGCTTTTATCGCTTCTCATTAAATAGCTATAAAGATTCATAGTTTACTCTTAGGTTTATATTTTACAATAAATGTTTATTAGTTGTTTCCCATTTTAAGTCCTTACACTTTACACAAACTTAAAAGTACAATAAACTGTTCATATTTCATAAAATAGTTATGACATTTCTTATTTTATATTGTTTGTGTACTCTACAAAATATACATTCACCATAGTGGATTATTTTGAAAATTACATAGTAGTTGAGAAAAGTTATTAATAGTATTTTAAATTTAAAAACAAAAAATAAATTATAATACTTTTAGAAAAAATATATATACTTGAAAAGGAATAGAGAAAATATTATTCTTTATAAGCCGTACTTCAGGGTATATTTTGATGTGACATGATTAAAAAGGTATGATAAAATTAGTTGTGATAAAACAATAGAAGTGTTATAAAAGTGTGTCTAAAAGTTATTATTTTTGTTCTAAATTGTAGTCCTCCCAAAAGTTAGGGTTATTAAGTCTCAAATCTTGTTGAAGTCTCAGAATTTCATATAAACCAATTAAAAGGTTCAATTTTGTAGAATTAGTATTCTTCATTGAACTCATAAATTTGTTCAATTTTATTTCAAAAGAATCTGAATGGCCTTTTGATGGATGATTTGTGAAGTTGGAAAGGAAAGTGGAGAATTTGAATTTGTGAATTGCGATTGTTGTTGGAATATTGTTTTATCATCTTATCAAAATAACTGGACCAATACTTTACGTGGCCAACTTCTCTTCATGCAACACATTTTTTCTTCCTCTAAATTAAAAACAACAATAAAAAAATATTATTATATCCACTGGTTCTTGAATATCAAGCTTCTTTAGTCTCTAATTTAATCACAACTTTCAATTTTATTTTCACTTTCATTATTTCTTTTATGCTTCAAATTAACAATCATACTTCTATCCTACAAATGATGCTCAGATATAGATGCAACGCAACATCAAAGACCCATCAGAATATAAATATATATATATATATATATATATATATATATATATATATATATATATATATATATATATATATATATATATATATATATAAATTCTTGTGGTGATGAGCTCTTGTTATATTTGATTCATCTAGAAAATGTATTCAATCTACTTTTTTTTTCTTCTTGGTTGGAAAGATATGTCATTCCATAACTCTATCAATACATATTAATTAATTACACAGAAAACTATTAATTAAGTTTATTATAAGTAAAATACCATTTACATGGCTATAAATTTCTTAAAATATTAAGTATGTTCTAACCTTTAAAAAACCCAACTAAATTAAAGTATATGATTAAATGCTGAGAGAGAGGGAGGAGCCTCTGACAACACAACAACATACCCAACCATAGTATTCCATAATAACATGTTAAAGCTGTAACAGTTAAAGCTATAGGTCAACTTCAAAAGTCTTCTATTAGTCCGATCTTGTGGACCCCCAAAGATTAAAAGTGAATAACACAGTACAAAATTTTTTACTCATGTCATGCCACAGAAATCCTTGCACTGAACGTGAAGCTCATGATTTTTTTCCATTCTCACCATGATAACTTTGTACGTGTTTTTCCTTTGAGTCAATAATATTATTCTAACCTGTCAAAACCGTATTTCACATCAGAAAATGATGTTACAATTATATGAGAGAGGAAGGGAGAAGGAAAGAGGAGGTTTCTCTGGTCTCTACCACACTTTTCTATTTCAATTTAACGCATAAATCATAATAAACACATTATCATGAACCTTTTCTAGACACAGATAACCAACTTCTGATAAACCACAGATAAAGTGAATCGGAATAACTGCAATTAAAACCACTTTTCAACTATTACAAACACATAACATAGTTAACCAACACTAAGTTTTGTACCGTTAGAAGCATTAGCAACCAAGACCACATTTTCCTGGGTCACCATTCCTCATTAGTGCTGCACTGCCAACTCTCCCACATAACTCCACAATAATATCATCATCATAAATGCTCTTGCTCCTTATGTTGAGCTTCCCCTTTCACTCCATCCTCCTTTAGCAGACCCTTTTGCTTACCATCTACTCTAACCTCTTTCTCTATATCCCTCCCTCCTTCTGGCATACACACTAACTCTTTCTCAAAATCTACCAATATCTTGTCTTTTTTGTATAACTAAGAATGGAGGGGAACTTCAGTTCCTATATTAATCCTCAACTAGCCTCTACCTTCAAGGAGAGTTACAGTAAGCAGGAGCATGATCATTCAGTGGAGGATCATCATCTCAAAGAAGAAGCCTATATGTCTCCATCTTTCAATCTGCGGAATATTTCAAAGCTCATTCTTCCCCCACTTGGTGTTTCAAGCCAGAATCCTGTTAACTCAAAAGGGTGGATCATATCACCAATGGATTCCAGATACAGGTACAATTACCTTAACACTAAAACCACGTTTTCAAAAACCGTGTGTGTTTTTCTAGATTGGTTCTGATCAATTTTTAGTTTACATATGATATCAGCTTGTTGAAGTTTTTATTTTTTTCATGTTCTTGGCTAAGTAGGCCATTAAATTGATTAACTTTTTATAGTACTTCCTTTGGAGCAAATATAGTAACCACGATTTTGACTATAATTAGAATCAAGAAGAGAATATTATATATGATTGGTGTTAACAAATTCAAGGGGTTTAAGTTTTTCATTTTGGTTGATGCATGTGCAGGTGTTGGGAGAGTTTTATGGTTCTTCTGGTGGCTTATTCTGCATGGGTGTATCCCTTCGAAGTTGCTTTCATGCACAAATCTTCCAACATGAAAATCTATGCTGTGGACACTGTTGTTGATATTTTTTTCGGCATTGACATTGTTTTGACATTCTTCTTGGCTTACATTGATCGAACAACTCATCTACTAGTTCGAGACAAGAAGAAAATTGTGGTGAGGTTAGTGGATCACGAACCTTTGTCTCATTCTGTTGCAGAAACCGAACTTGGGAACCACTAACTGCTACTTTACTTCCATTTTAATTTGTGTCATTTAATTAATGGTTTCCTCTGTCTAGATCAGGACAAACAAAACAAAAGTAATTTATTAAGCATGTTTTCAGATAGAAATTTCCATTTTTTGATGTAAACACCTAAAACAATGGATGGTTAAACTTTTTCAGTATACAAAAAAGGACAAGAACAATCATCACTAGTTTATGATTCTAAAGAATTTGAATGTAAGCGTGTGCAGCAGTAAAAGTAGTATCAGTTATTGTAATAAAAAGTTAAAAAAGTTGATTCACCATATACTATATAATATCATCTTAAGAGAAAGTCAGAAAGAACTTGATTCGGTATAACATGTTAATATTCTCTCTCCCGAAGCATGCATAAAGAAAGATGGATTCTGATTTTCTTTCCTAATTCCAATTCCATTTTTGGGATAGGCCTAACTTCCACCGAAGTTTGATAACTTTGATTTGTGTTAGGGGTTGGCTTTTGAATAAGCAAATTCAACCCGATAAAGGTCTTTGTCGCGATAACCCTTAATCATTATTGCTTCGTAGAAATTGGATAATGGATGCACTTGATTCGAAGTATGAACAATAAATGAGTACATACTAGAAAGTCAAAAAAACGGGTCAACCCAATTTATGCATAGGGTCCAGTATTCAAAGCAATCAGAAGTGATGAATCATTTTTGCATCACTTTTATTTTCATGAATTTGGATTATGTTGCAACAAAACAAGGTGTGATTGTTTTGCAAAGTAAAGCAAAATGATGATATTGTTAGAAATGTTGTGACAGATACTTGTCTACATGGTTCTTGATGGATTTGGCATCAACCATACCATATGAGGCACTTGGGTATTTGTTCACTGGCAAACACAAAGTGGGTCTCCCATACTTCCTCTTGGGTCTCCTTAGATTTTGGAGAATAAGAAGAGTCAAGCAATTCTTCACAAGGTTTCCCTTTTCTTTTTCTAATTATCCACTTTGCAATTGGGTTGTGTTTTGTCATTAAAATTGATCTAGCTGCTTTCATTTGCCAGGCTTGAGAAAGACATCAGGTTCAGCTATTTCTGGGTCCGATGTGCTAGGCTTCTTTGTGTATGTCATGCTTATTTTCTCTCCTGTTTCAAAAATACAGAAACAACGAAAACTCTTTCTAGTGAACATTTTTGTACACACTTTATATTATTGGTTATGTTATATGTTATTAGGAAACATAAATTTTACTACACCTTGTTTCTCATTTCTTAATTTAGTGGACCTTGTAGTTTACAATTTTTAACTTATAAAGAATGCTTGTTGACACTTTTCTTTGAAATATAGCACTTAACTCAAAAAGAACATATATGTATATATCTTTGACTAGGTGAGATGAACCACATTTTTTTTATATTGAAGTATTTGTGTGAAAACTGGTGCAGGTAACACTCTTTTCAGTTCATTGTGCTGGGTGTCTGTATTACATGCTAGCGGATCGCTACCCCCACAAAGGGAAGACATGGATTGGAGCTGTGAACCCAAACTTCCGAGAGACAAGCCTTCGAATCAGATACATTTCTGCCATGTACTGGTCCATCACTACCATGACCACTGTAGGTTATGGAGACCTTCATGCAGTCAACACCATGGAGATGATCTTTATTATTTTCTATATGCTCTTTAACCTTGGCCTAACTGCTTACTTGATCGGTAACATGACGAATCTTGTTGTTGAAGGAACTCGCCGTACCATGGAATTTGTAAGTATTATTTTACATTTGTGTCACTTTTCTAATAAGCTTTTAGGTCATGTACATGCATTACAAAAGATAATTTATATAGGTTATGGAGTTGGAGATTTTTGTTACCTGTTGTAATAAATGATGATGATTTGACAGTTAGTTATTTCTGCTAAAAGTTTCAACCTATGTTTTTCTCAGTTGGTTGTTTCTGTCTTCACTCCCTCAAGATATAAATACTGTTACATATGTGAATAGAATAGTCTTATAATGGCATAGAATAGTCTTTACTGTCAAAGTTCTTGATCTCTTACTTTCTACTCCATGGTTTATACTTTCTTCAGTTAAGATTCTTGACCACTAAAAGGGCATCGATCCATGATGTAGCTCCTTGGAATGCTGCAAGAATTATATGTAACTGTTTCTAATGTCTAATGAAACTTCATGCCGTTATCTGTGCAGAGAAACAGCATTGAGGCAGCATCAAACTTTGTGTGCCGAAATCGGTTGCCTCCGAGGTTAAAAGAACAGATCTTGGCGTACATGTGTTTGAGGTTTAAGGCAGAGAGTTTGAATCAGCATCAGCTTATTGAGCAGCTACCAAAGTCTATTTGCAAAGGCATCTGCCAGCATCTGTTTTTTGCAACTGTGGAGAAAGTCTATCTTTTCCAAGGCGTATCAAAAGAAATTATCTTGTCCCTGGTAAAGAACTAAACTTGATTCTAACAGTTGTTTGTACATAAATCAATTGTGCAAGTAAATTGAAGGGATGAATCGTGATGTGCAGGTTGCAAAAATGAAGGCAGAGTACATACCACCAAGAGAGGATGTTATCATGCAAAACGAAGCACCAGATGATCTTTACATTATTGTGTCTGGAGAAGTGGAGATCATCGACAGTGTGATGGAGAAAGAGAAAACTTTAGGGACTCTGCACACTGGGGACATGTTTGGAGAGGTTGGTGCACTTTGTTGTAGACCTCAGAGCTTTACCTACAGAACCAAGACTCTCACACAGCTCCTGAGACTCAAAACCAACACCCTTTTAGAATCAATGCAGATTAAAAGAGAAGACAACGTACAAATACTCAAAAACTTTCTTCAGGTGGGGTACTACTATCTTGACTTGTGGGTTATAATTTATAAATCTTAATGCTTATGGTTGGTTTCAATTCTAAAAAATAATAAATGTGATGCAAATGCAGCATTTCAAGCAGATTAAGAATCTGAGTATCAGAGATTTAATGGTTGAGGAGAATGTGGAAGAAGAAGACCCTAACATGGCTGTGAACTTGTTAACTGTGGCAAACACAGGCAATGCCGCTTTTCTTGAGGAGCTTCTACGAGCAGGTTTGGATCCTGACGTTGGAGACTCCCAAGGGAAAACCCCATTGGTATGTTCTTGTATAATATTCATATTATCATATATACTTCAGCACTAACTAGAGATTTATTTGTCAACAAAGAGCACATGTTTTTTTTTTTTTCCTGAACAAACACGTTTTTAATACCTACAATTGTCATGCAGCATATAGCAGCATCAAATGGGCATGAAGAGTGTGTTAAAGTATTACTAAAGCATTCATGCAACATACATACAAGAGGTACCATACACCTATTCCCCTGGCTTAAGAGTATAAATTTCCCTCTTAATAGTATTTTACTTTCATTTTCTAACTTATATTGCCATAAATTTGCAGACATGAATGGTAACACTGCATTATGGGATGCTATAGTATCAAAACATTACTCCATATTTCGACTTCTCTTCCAGTCTGCTGCTATCTCTGACCAGAACACAGCAGGTGATCTCCTATGTACAGCCGCCAAAAAAAACGAATTGACAGTGATGAAAGATCTTCTAAAACAAGGATTAAACGTTGACTCCAGAGATCGTCATGATGCAACAGCAATCCAAATTGCTATGGCAGAAAATCATGTGGAAATGGTTCAGTTGCTTCTCATGAATGGTGCAGATGTATCTGATGTACAAAATCATGAATTTTGTTCATCCACCTTGACTGAAATGCTGCAAAATTGTGAAGTTGGACATAGAATTAATGTAATTGAGTCAATCCCGAGTGAAGTTGCATTAAAAGGGAAACTTCAAGAGGAGGAACATATTGGAGAAAGAAGATATAATAGACCAAAGATTGCAAGAGTAAGCATATATAGAGGTCACCCTGTAGTAAGAAAAGAAAAAGGCACCATGCAAGCTGGGAAGCTAATAAGGATGCCTGATTCATTAGCTGAACTCAAAAATATTGCAGGTAAAATTCTAAATTTCAATCAAATTTTCAACCCCATTTGTTATTAAATAATCATCTATAAGATTCACCACAAAATCTACATTATTGTCTACACTAATAGGATTTTATATGTGTTTGTATCTTCTTCAACAGGTGAGAAATTTGGGATTGATGCAAAATATGCAACGGTGACAAATGAAGAAGGAGCAGAAATAGACTCCATTGATGTGATCAGAGACAATGATAAACTTTTTTTTGTTGAATAATCAGAGATGCAAGGATGTCAAGTGTAAATAGATGATCTGGCACAACTGATTACATTTTTCTTTTTCTTGCGTTGTTTACTTTGTCTTGGTCCTATAGCCATAAAAAAAAATGGCTTGGTTGGAGAATTTTTCAGCAGGTACTTTGTTTATAAGTCATATTCCAAATAGTTTACTTCTGTTGTTGTTAGTGTTGGATATATTAAACTTTAATGAAGGATAGTTTGAGGTGGAGGAACAGGATCAAAGGGAATTTCATTGCCTTGGTAGGAACGAAAATATGCAGATGAAATTATGATTAAAGCTTCTGATGATGAAATCAAAGGGAATTTCACTGCAATCAAACAATTATGCTGACTAACTAGTAAAAAGGTATTTTCAAATTTTGAGCATTTATGATGAAATCTAGAAGAGTGTCAGCAACATATTCTAATATTGGTTAATTTTTTAAAACTATAGTATAATTAATAATTCTAAAAATTTTGAAAAATATTTATTACTTTTGTCTTTATAAATAAAACTGCATATTTGAATCAATGATTTTCTCTACAAAGGAGTGCATTTATATATATATATATATATATATATATATATATCCTTTTAAGTTTATATTTTTCAGCTAACGAAATAGCTAACTCTATCAAATACATACCGCTAATTAAATAAGCCCAGTTATGAACTTTTGACAAACTTCCAACTTTCAACTAACCATTAGTAGGTGAATGAATTAGGTCTCATGCCAATAACTTGTTTTACAAACAGAACAATTAAAAAGATAATTTGGTGTCTAAAATTTATTGTATAAAATAGTTTTTACATTATTAATTTATTTTGCAGATTTTTTGGAATTTTATCAGATTTCATCTAAGGAAATAATATCATCTTCAATCTAAAACAAAATCATTGAATTTGTGAATTATTTTTTATATGTTACTCAACTTACCTATTTTCAATCAATCAATACGTGAGACTTAAACTTATATCTAGATAACCCTAATATCAGGCTTGGATCCTTACATTCAAGACTCGGAAGGAAAAACTGCATGTTCTTGACTAACATTCATGTTTTTATTCCCTCTTGTAAACCTCTTTAGATCAAATAAAAACCTGTCACAATCTCCTCTCCATGTAATGGTATATTAAAAAAAAAAAGTGGATCTCTCATCATTACAACTTTGAGAGATTTATTTGCCTTAACTAACAATGTTTTTACTTGATGTAACGTGTCTTAGATGGTGTGTGATTCAGATTGAACATGTCAATTAGTAAATTTTGTAAGAATTTGCAAGTGTGGTTAATGAATTAGTCAACTTCTGCTTTTAAGGTACTTTCTAATCTGGTTTTTCCATTCTTGGTTGCAGCTCCTAAGATTAAGGAGCATTACTTTTTCACTTTATTTCAGTGTATTTAAATATACAGGTACATTCAACAAAATTAGACAGCTTCATCATTTTTGAACGAGGAGCATGATTTTTTGTGTGATCAACGAACAAGGAAGAGGTATAATACACTATTCCCTTACTCCCTCACTTAGACTGATGATATTTTCACTATCATGTGCTGATCTAATTACCATAAATGGCAGAGAGGAATGTTAACAGTGCACTATGGGATGCCATAGCATCAAAACATTACTCCATATTCAGGATCATCTTCCAGCATGCTGTTCTTCGAAATCAGAACATGGCAGGCGAACTCCTGTGTAGAGCAGCCAAAAAAAATGAACTAACAGTGATGAAAGATCTTATAAAACAAGGGTTAAACGTTAACTCAAGAGATGGTCGCAATGCGACAGCAATCCAAGTTGCCATAACAGAAGGTCATGTAGAAATGGTTTGGTTTCTTGTCATGAATGGTGCAGATGTGTCTGATTGTTCATCCATCATAAATCAAATGCTACAGAAACGTAAAATCGGTCATCTAATTGAGTTCATGCCAGGTGAAATTATATTAAAAGGGAGACATCAAGAGGATAAGCACATTGGAAGAAGATTCAATAGACCAATAATTCCAAGAGTAACTATATATAAAGGTCACCCTTCATTGAGAAAAGAAAAGGTTGTCACACAAGCTGGCAAGGTAATAAGGTTGCCTGATTCATTTGAAGAACTCAAAACTATTGCAGGTAAAGTTTCAAATTTCCATGTTTATTACTAATCAAAATTCAAACCCCATTTGGTATTATATGGTTGTGTCCATAATTCACCAAAAAAATATAGTTTTTCTCTGTTATTTTGAATATTGTTTGAGGAACATAACTTTAGGTCCTAGTAGGATTTTATTTGTGTATGTATGTTATCTTATTCAACAGTGTGTTACCTTCTTGAACAGGTCAAAGTTTTGGTTTTGATGCAAAAGATGCAACTCTGTTGACTGAATGTTGCGCAGAAATAGACTGTTTTGAGGTTATCAGAGATGAAGATACCATTTTCTTTTGTTGAAATGAGCTGTTCTTGGTGGCATAAATAAATGGCTTTGTTGGTTTTTCTCTGAGTTTGGCTTATAAGTCAGTTTTTTTTATTCCCAATAAGAAGAAAAGGCAGATGTGATTGACATTTTTTGTGTGTGTTGGATATGTTAAAATTTTAGTTAAGAATAGTTTGAGGTGGAGGAACATGATCAGAAGAACTCCATCACCTTGTTAGGATTGTTGAGGCTATTTTTGATATATAAACCAAGAAAATTTTGTTATCATTTCTCACCAAACAGACAATGACACTAATTAATCAAAGTTGATGGAAGCAGCTATAAAAACTTGCTCTTTAAAAAAAAAATGACACATGTCATGAGAATGAAAATTGGATTCTAATCAGACAAATACCCATAAAACTTAGTTGGAAAATGAGTACGGTTTTTACCCATAAATCAAGTCTGTGTTTTGAGGATTTGTTTGATAAAAAAGACAGACACATTAAAATATTTGGCTTAAAATAGAATAATTAAGACATGTTATAAACTTACCGCGTCAAATTTCTCCTCAAATATAGTGTCAAACCATATTTTCGATTATCATTTTAATACCAGAAAAATAAAATTAAGGAAGTGTTTACTTATACATTTGTTTCTTGTTTTTTTTTATTATAAATTTGATATTCTGTTTCAATCTGCTTTTCATGACTTGTACATCAAACATTGAAAAATATATAGATTGAATTTTGGAATTATAAGTAAAACTAAAAAAAAATAATACACAATAATACAAGTAAATTCTAAATTTTATATAATATATATATTATGATTGTCAATTTATATCAACTATAACATTTTCAATAATTTTTTGTAAAATACAAATATTTATAATTTAAATATCAACTATAATGATATATTATTTTGATTGTGCGCGTCAAACTTTACAAAAGAAAATAAACAACAACGATGATAATCAAATTCATACCTTTATGTATTTTAATAATGTATTTTAATAATTATATATTATATCACTTTTAATGATATAAATACAACGTGAAAATAATTTTAGTTATAAAAACTATTGAATACATCATTTAATCTTTTATATATATATATATATATATAATATCCAAGATTTAAAGTCCTGTTGTTCGTAAAAAAATATTATGCCACTTTTTCTAAAATTTCACATGACTTTTGTCTTTAATTTTGAGCATTCATGATGAACTATATAAAAGTCCCTAATCATTTATCAAAATTTATTAAAAACTATAAAATTAAGATAAATACAAATTAAGCAATTAAAAGCGAGATCATTAAAATTTAGGTTTCTGGAGTTTCAAATTAATAATGTAGAATATATTAAAGAGTATATTATTATAATTTTTCTAAAATTTAGCAATGAATAATTTGAGTTACTTAAATTTAAAGAGTGTCGTTTACATATTAAAGAAATTCTTTTATATAAATAACTCTCTATAAAATAACTTCATATAATTTCAAATAATTCATGTTAACCCTTTAAAAACAATAGTTTCTTTCGTATTAATATGTATCTCTTAATCTTATGTTTGTTTATGAGAGAATATTGTTCCCGTATATACGAAAAAAGAAGTTCCAAGTATATTTTGAATATAACGCAATTTATTTAAAGAAATATAATCGATTATGTTATAATATATTATAAGTATTATAATATAATATAATAATAATAATATAAATAAATTTATATAAAAATAAAATATATGTTTTTCTTATATTTGTCTCGCATAATGTGACTTATTTATGTAAACATGTCATAGTATATGTTCGGTCAGTTTTTTTTTTTTTTTACTTTTATTTTTTTTTTTTGTACTTATTTT
>Ga0209700_106834_pt1 | contig 17018 bp, 17 predicted proteins | sample SiratroredBW_FD_187528 | JGI IMG/M metagenome (GOLD analysis project Ga0209700, IMG submission 187528) | Root nodule microbial communities of legume samples collected from California, USA - Siratro red BW (SPAdes) (version 2) | ecosystem: Host-associated > Plants > Roots > Nodule | place: USA...
TTATTCCTATGCCTAATTCATTATTCTTTTTTATTCTATTCATTATCATTTTAGAAACACAATGGGCCCAAAAGCCCATACTTCTCCACATCAAACTAATTCACATTATTTCAAAGAAAAAAAAAAACTTAACCCTAAAAAAAGAAATTAAGGCATGGCGTCTGTAGCACCACTTTGAAGGCAAGCATGTTTCCGCTTGTAGAGCACCACTTTGAAGGCGACGACAGAGGTCCCAAGAGATGACGTGAACAACAGCAGTAGTGCTAGAGTTTGATAGAGGAAGAAATTCCACACATGACGGAGGGTGTCGCATGCGGACACCACTATCAAGGTAGTGGAGGTGGCGCTTCTACCAGCGTTCCTGGCCTTCAATCTGGCGGCGGTGGCAATGGTGACAAAGGGAGCAACGGCACAATAAGGATGGCAATGGATTTGATGATTTTTTTTTTTTTTTGAACTAGAATTGACTCCTATGGGTTTTGAGGATTTTGATTTTTGAAATTAGGTTTCGGTGTTACTGGCTCTTGGTTGGGGGAATAGGTTTCTGGCATTGCTTCTTTGAATGGTTTTGATTCTAGTTCAAGGCAAAGAGCTGGCGGCGAACGCGCCTTTTTCCTTTTCACCCTTATTTTATTTTTAAGACTATGCTTGATTTTGAATTTTCCAATACAAGATTGTGTTTGTTTGGTAACAGAATGTCATGTTTGGGATTCTCATACAACGGTGGCCAATCTATTTTCTACTCTAATCAAATTTATTGTGACTTATTGTTCAATTATCAAGTTAACATATAATTCATGCAGGTACTGCGGTATCATAGTTTTTGCAATTGGCATTAAATATCAAACACAGAGCATACCAAGCAATAGACAAACAACAGAGCAATCAAAGGAAACACATAATCGTAGCAATCATCAAATGGAAAATAATACAGAAACATAATCAAACTTGCCTGTTGAAGTTTCTACTCTTTCTATTCTTGCGATTTATCTTTCTTTCTTGATATTTTTCTCTGAAACTGAAACTGAATTTGAATTTGTATCTATCTTCTTCGTGCCTTTGCCTCTCTAATTGTTGCCACAATTTTGCCTGACTCCTACTTGCCTCCTTCTTGCTTCTCAATTTTTTTAAGAAAATAAGCCTCTGCCCCCTCTTTATGAATTTGTATTCTCCTTTTATAAAATATTTTTAACGATTTCCTTCTCCCCCGCTCACACCTCTCACACTTACAATTTTGTTGCAACGTAATCATCACTTTTTTTCAAATTTCTCCTATGCTTAAAAAACGTTGCCCATGCCAGCATGAAAATGACCACCCTCATTCCACTGCTTCAAAAAAACATTGCCTGCCACCTTTTTCTTTTAATTAATTTTTATTTTCTTTTTCTTTCATTTTCTTTATTATCAAATAATTAATTGAATTTTATTATATTCATATTTTAATTTTAATCTTAATTTATTTTAACTTTAAATTAAAAGAAAACGAATAAAATTTTTTATCTTCAGGACAAAATCCAGTGTTGACAAATCCGAACAAGAAGCACCAACTCATGAAGGAGTACCACCTGCACCTGTGAGAAATGCAGATCTACCTAGAGAGTGGAGGATTCCTAGGGATTTATCTCTTGACAACATCATTGGCCAAATTGAACAAGGAGTTTCTACTAGATGCACCTTTAATAATTTTTGTGAAATCATGGCATTTGTTTCTCAGATTGAACCTACTTTTGATGATATTGCTTTGAGTGATGATAAGTGGATTGATTATAAGTGAACTTAACCAATTCACTAGGAATAATGTTTGGGTTCTAGTTCCTAGATCACCTGATATGCATGTTATTGGCACTAAATGGGTTTTTAGAAATAAGTTAGATGAACAGGGCATAATAGTTAAAAAAAAAAAAACCTAGGTTGGTAGCTAAGGGGTATAATCAAGAAGAAGGTATTGATTTTGGTGAAACATATGCTCCTATGGCTAGACTATAAGTTGTTAGACTATTGCTTACATATGCATGTTTGTCTAGTTTTAAACTTTTTCAGATGAATGTGAAAAGCACTTTCTTAAATGGTTACATTGATGAGGAAGTATATGTCTCACAACCTCCAGGTTTTGAGGATCATAGCCATCCAGATCATGTATACAAACTACGAAAAGCTCTTTATGGTTTGAAGCAGACACCGAGGCATTGGTATGAAAGATTGAGCAACTTCCTAACCTCTCAAGGCTATGAAAGAGGGAAAGTTGATAAAACTCTTTTCATTAGAAAGTATAATTCTGATATTATTCTAGTACAGGTTTATGTTGATGATATCATTTTTGGGTCTACTAATGAAATTCTTTGTCAAGAGTTTGTGTAAGCTATGCAAGGGGGTTTGAGATGTCTATGATGGGACAATTAAACTTCTTCCTTGGATTGCAAGTGAAACAAATGGAGCATGGGACATTTTTGTGTCAATCTAAGTACTGTAAAGAGCTTCTAAAGAAATTTGAGATGGACAAATGCAAGGAAGCTTCAACACCTATATCTACTAGTTGCTACCTTGACTTGGATGAGAAGGGAGTTTCTGTAGATCAAACAAAATATAAAGGGCTAATTGGTTCATTATTATATCTAACAGCTAGTCGTCCTGATATCATGTTTAGTGTCTGTATGTGTGCCAGGTTTCAATCTAACCCAAAGGAATCACATTTTAAAGTTGGGAAGAGGATTTTAAAGTACTTGAAGGGAACTATCAATATGGGATTGTGGTATCCTAGAGGAGCCCCATTGAGCTTGATAGGCTATTTAGACTCAGACTTTGCCGGATGTAAGCTAGACCGCAAGAGTACCAGTGGGACGTGTCATCTACTAGGTGCTAGCTTGATTTCATGGCATAGAAAAAAGCAAGCTTTGGTTGCCCTTTTAACAGACGAAGAGGAGTATATAGCAGTTGGGAGTTGTTGTGCACAAATACTATGGCTCAAACAACAGGTAAGTGACTTCGCGCTAAGTCTTTCTAAAATACTTCTTAAGTGTGGTAATACAAGTGCTATTAACCTTATTAAAAATCCTGTGCATCACTCTAGGACAAAACACATACAGATTAGACATCACTTCATTCATGACCATGTGAGCAATGGTGATTGTGAAGTGGAGTTTATTGAAACAAATAAGCAACTTGCGGATTTCTTCACCAAACCTTTGGCAAGAGATGGGTTCAATCATCTAAGATCTGAATTGAGTATCTTAGATATTTCAAATGTGCAAAATTAATATTGCCTCTTTAATTATATGCTTTTGAGTGTTTTTGAATAATTGTTTGCATTGAAACTATTTTTGGCTTGCTCAAACTAATAGTAATGGTCAAACTGTCATGAATTGAGTTTTTAATCTGCTGATTTTTCTGTTAATTTGATGAAAATTTGATGCAGTGTGTATACTAGTGAATTTTAACATGTTTTTGTCAAAATTAACATACTAATTTTCCTGTCAGCTTGAAAATTACTTGGATAGTAGCAATTTTAACATGTTGAGTTTTGTATTTAACCTGTTAAATTCTGCAGTGTTGACAGCATGTTCTTTTTGGTGAGTTAATTGCAAAAGTTGGCTTGGGAAGCATATGCAATGAAATTTAATTTTTCAATAGGACACATACAATGCCTAAGGACCCGTGTCACCCATTAGAAATGATCAATTGCTTCAATGGAATGCACAGCTGGACAGAAATGCTTCAATAGTCAAAAAGGTGCTCTGCAAAATTAATTGTTTGTTGTTTTTTAGGATTGTGTCATAGGAAAGGCCTTGTGGAGCAGCTAAAGTGAACCCAAATTATCCAAGAGGCTATAAACAACACCATGGGACCCGTGAGCACCTCTGAAAAATTCAGAAATATCAAGTCCCATACTAGCTAGACTTGAGTGGGCAGAATTGGTTCAAAGGGTTAAAAAGCATTCTGCAGAATTTAGATTCTGCTATGCAGTGGAATCTTTGACTGGGCAGGTTTGAAAATATGGTTATTCTGTTGCACATTCACATGGGTTGCATCATCTTCACATGTCACACAATATTATGTGCATTTGCTTGAAAACCGGTCTTTAAATCTGAACCAAAGTCGTGGGACTGCATAACCATACACTACATTGTCATTTTGCATATTTTTCTTTCAAAAAACAGCAGCCATGTCTTTATTCACACCCACGAAACGAACCAGGTCCTCATCCTTAAGCCAAAAAGAGGAAGATCAGGGTCACTTAGAGAGCTGATTCAGTGGAGATTGGAGATGCTGAGCAGATGCAAACCTATATTCACAGCTACAGTCGAAAGCCTAATAGCACCAAAGTTTGTAACTTCAAGTGGCTGAAGGAGAAGCAAATGGATGAGATCATTGGCATCCTCAATCACCAAGAGTTGAGAAAAATTCTTGGAATGAATGGGTGCATCTATCTGGATCTTGTGAATGTGTTTTACACAAATCTTCAATTTGTTGGCCAAAACATGAGCCCTCATGTGAAAGGTGTGGACATGCTGATCACACCAAAGGAGTGGTTTGCCATCACGGGATTAAGGCATGAGGGCCAAAAAATTGAAAGGAAAGCTTTGGAGAACTTCAACAAGACTCAATTCTTCAAGACATGCATGAGGAATCCGAATGAAGAGGTGAAATGCTTTGGAGTTGGGAAGTTATAAATAAGTCCAAGGATCTTAAAATTGCTAATTATGTGGATTCTTACACCTAGGGGCAGCAACCATGCTACCCTCATAGAGGAAGACTCGATGTTGCTCTATTGCTTGGTTAATAAAGTGAAGGTTGATTGGGTGTCCACAATGAAGGATCTCATGTTCAAGGCACAAAAGTTAAATGATTACAAGCTGCCATATGCTATCCTTATTTCCAGAATGTTGCAATTTTTTGAAGTGGACTTGGTAGATGAATTAGCTGAAAATTTGAAAGCGACAAGTGAGATCAACCAATCCATGCTAAACTGAATTGGTCTCCAAAAAGTGAATGGAGCTTGGACATACAAAGGAGGAGATAGTGAGGGAGCTGGAACGAGTGGTGTAAGTGCTCAAGAAGATGAGGAGATGCCTGATTCTGAAGTAGCAGCAGCCATGCTGCCATTTGTGCCTCCAGCACCACAACAGGAACCAATGTGAAGATTTGAGAGGTTGATGATTTTTAGGCTAGATAATATGACAGAGGAACAACAAGCACGTTATGAATACTGTGTTACTCATTTCACACAACTCCACTAGCAGATTGATGACATTCATGACACCCTAAACAACTTTAATCTCTAATCTACTGCATCATAAATCATTCATCATGTTAACTGCTGCATGCTTTTCATGAACTCTTTGTGTGTTAATTTCTCTTTTGTTGTTGTTTTCATTCTCTTCCCAACTTGATGAGTTCAATTGGGGGAGAAATATGTGTGGTTTGTAACCTTTAATTGACACATTTACATGCTTTCCCTAAACCGCTAAACTATTGAACCAAACTGCTGAACTACTGGTTATGGTTTTAACATGTTATTTTCTATTTTTAACTTGTTGAATTTTACTGCAGTTTTGGTTTTGTTGTGGAAAAGGTGCTTAAGTGTTTTGCAGGTCTAATAGTATGGGGGAGAAGAAAGCATGAGCTTGACTAATGCATTACTCACCAAACCACAAGAATTGTCTTCATCAAATTGGGGGAGATTGTTGGAGCTAGTGAAGGCCATCCTAAAGTGCTAATTTGATGAAGAAATCACTTGAACACACTAGATTTTAGGTTTGGGGTAGTTCTTACTTGGATTAGGACTTTCATGCATTAGTTTGTGTCAATCAATCAAGTACTAGCATAGCTCTTACTCATGATTAAGTGAAAATAGCATTTCAAAAACAGTTTAAAGATATTTTATAAGATTGCCCTCGTATTAAAATTTTGTAATTAATTTATTGATTTAATATTTTAAAATGTTGATTTGATGTGTAAAAGAAGGTTCAATGACCCAAGTTATAGTTTAATATTTTGAAGGCAGAAATACAATCTTAAAATTTTGTTTAATATTTTAAAGTGTGTTTTAATTTGTAAAATATGGTTCGAAATAAAATAAATTAAAATTTAAAACATTTTTTTATCAGCAAATTTAAAGCATGTCAAAATAGTGATCCATGAAGCATATCTTAAATACATAATTACAAAATTAAATATTACTGTATAAATGTTCTTCTGACTTCCCTTTTATTTCAATATATTTGGGAAACTTCAAATATTTTAGCATGTTAATAAGAAAAACAGTATTGATTAAAGAAGAAATTGATAATAGTGGAAAAGGTTTACATAAAATTTTAATTTTAATTTTAGGGATACATTGGCCATTATCAAATATCTACACAATTAATAACACCACTTACATTCCTTTGTCCTTAAAGATCTCAAATCATTCTTTTTTTTTTTTTCGTTTTAATTTTTTATGTGTAAATAATTCATTTTTGAACAGTACTCTGTAAAAGAATGTTAATAAACATACCATTGAATCTTAATAGAAGTTATATAAAACTTATTCAAAATTGTATTTTTATTCCTATTAATGATTCTAGAAAAAATTCTTTACATAGAATTGAAGTGTAATAATATATGTATGTAGTTCTTATATAATATATATATATATATATATATATATATATATATATATATATATATATATATATATATATATATATATATTATAAATACAAAACATCTCTTTTAAAAAATGAGTAAGAAGAATTTAGATTTTTACTATTATTAATTGGAGTGATGAAGTGAGTCTTAATTTATATTGTGAATTTAGTTTTCAAATTTTGGTAGGCTAGTGTTTTGATCAGGCTTTTTCTTTTCTGCATCATCATGTTTTAAATCACCTTCAAGTGGTGTTGAAATCTTAAGATTGTCGTTGAGAAAAAACATTTTAGACTGCTCAATATATATCACATTTCTGAAATACCTAAATTGTTAATTTATAAGGGCTATTAATTTATATATTAATAAACATCATTTAATGCTTTGAAAAGACATAATATATCTGGTATATTCTATAGGTGTTATTAGGAGAATATTTTGTCTAAAACTAAAACTAATATAGTATATGAATATCTTGGATATTAGTTATGGAGTCTTCTGTTTTATTATTCTAACTACTTTATTTTTTTTTTATTTTTTACTTTTGTTGTTTTGATCTTAACTTAAATGATTGGAAACTTGTTAAATATATTCAGGAAACTGAAGAGTTATACTAAGCAAGAAAATTCAAGGTGCCCAAAAAGAGTGAAAGAATAAAATTTAAGGTTATTACAACTAAGGAAAGGTAATCGAAACTAAAATATTATGTTTTTTTTATGTGGATTATCCTTCTTACGCATTCTTGATGAGGAGTTGTTTCTTTAATTATTTCTTTTTCGGATGGAGGAGGATGATTTTTTTTATAGAGATAAGAAGTGAAGTTGATAAAAGACATATTGAGATGCTAAGCCAAAGGTCGCAATTCGAAAAGGTATATCGTGATTAGTTGATTATGAATTATGCATCATTCATGTTATTTTATTTAAAGTTCTCTACTTTCATTTTTTTAAGTCAAAATATATTGGTGTGGTATAAAAATTTCTGACTCAAAGTTAACCAAATTGTAAACAAGTAATCATTAACACAAGATCTTGAAAGCAAAAATAAAATATTGATTTTGTTTTATGATCACCCTGGGATGAAAAAAAACTAATATGTATCACAAACATATGTTGGTACAAGATTCACTTACGCAATATCTTAAAGATATTTAATTTCTTAGTTTAAATTTTTTGTATTTTATTAAACATCTAGCTAGGTCTTGATTTGATAATGAAATAAATATTTTGATAATCAAAATAGAAAATAGAGTATGTGTAGATAATTTTGTTTTATAAATATATTAATGCTATTGACGAGGCCAAACTAGAAAGTTTGCATACATATTGTTGCTTTATATCTTGTAAGTTTAATGTTTTTGCTATTCTAAGGGTTGATATTTTTTTAATTTAATGTTAAAGAGAAAAGTGGTTCTCATGTTATGAAAATCAAGCTTAAGTTTTTAAGAGATAATGGTAAAACAGTTTGGAAGTTTCAAAGTTACATTGATGAACGTGTTGTTTTGCCGCAAATTGATTCTCAAAATCCATGCGTTCAATTTTTTGAATGATGGCACTATTATGACTTGGGTTCTAACAAATTTTCTAAAAAAAGAAAAACATGTTGCATCAAAACACAAGATGAAATTACTACTTCACTTAAGGAGAGATGTTTTGTTTATAGTCTTACGAAAAAGGATGAGATTGACAAGTATATTTTCTCAAGGTGAATTATTTTCTTAAACATTAGTAGATTGTTCTTGTGAGTTCAGATATTGGTTTATGAGACTGATAAGTTTGCATTCTTTATTTTTTCCACAAAAATGATGGTAAATAGTTAGCAAAGCTAGATTCACTATATTGAATATGTTTTGAGAGAAAAGTGATCGCGTATCATTATTTTAGATATTAATCAAGAAGTACAATGAGATATGAAATTGGATTCCAAAAAGACACTTAAAAATTATAATGTAATGATAATGTAATAGTTTCTAAGAACTTTGATATGCAACTTTTAATGCCCTATTTAGATCTTACATTTTAGTACATTACATTTGTTGCAGGGCTAAAAAATTTAAGAGGCACAAGGTTTGTCACGGGCTTTTAAGGGCTTTTAAGTGAAGCATATGTTATAGGACTTTTATACCTTGATTCGGAGTTTGTTTATGTGAATTGTTTTGGGCAAATTTCATATATTTCTGTTTTCACTAATGCAATATGCAATATTGGTGTTGTATCTATGAGAGTCTTATAAATTTATGTAATAATAGTGTCTTAAAGGTAATGTGTTGCTAATATTATTTTTAACATGATATATATTCTATTTGTTTTGAACTTATGGATATCATATTAAAAATTAAATGTAATTAAGAAATAGGAAGTTCTAAACTTGTGAATATCAAGTTTAATCATATTTACAAGTTCAGACATGCCTGATATTCTCGGGTTGGTTATGATCATGCCCGAGATGTAAGGATCAGTACACCTTAACTTTCTCCAAATCTTGGGTTCCACCTACAACAGCTCGGTAACCTCTCTTCTGTTACCTTGGACTTGGGCTTAACAAATCAGCCCATATCCTATATATATACCACTCATTACAGGAAGTATCACTCACTTCTTTACTCAGCTTTCATACTCACTCCCCTCACCTACTCTAAAATAATTTAAATGTCGAAGTGTCTCATATAAGTGGATCTTCATTCGGTTTAAGGAACTATCACAACTCGGATCAAGTCAGGTTTAGATGCCACTTCAGTCTTCGCTAAGAACAAATGACAATAAACATATGTAATAACAAGCAAAGTATTAAGTTGAAACAACCAATTGAATGTGTAAATTATATATTACTAATACTAAGTAGACCCTCTTCACTCATTCTAAGTCATCAATACACAATAAAGGTGCAGGTGAAAATTTTTCAAAATTTCAAATGGTAAAAACTACATAACATATCATATGGATGCAATTTTTATTCATCTAAATGTCAAATACTTTTAAATCAACTGCATATTTCCTTCGTAATACTGATTACTTTAGTAGCATTTATTAAAATATTTTAGGAAATTTCAGATTTTATTTTTATTAGTTTTAATTCTTTATAGTTTGTTATATCTTGTTTTTATTTTCAGCATATAAGAGTATCACAATCGAAGGCATTCATAAAAACTATTTATTTTCGAAAATACTCAACTCCTTTATCTATATATATATATCCAAATGTATATAGTGAAAAATAATGAAAAAAAAATATTTTTTTCCAAACTTGAGAGCATTATTTTTTAAAAACAGAAGTATTAATATATTACATAGTGCATTAATAAGAGATATAATCCATCTATCTGCAGGTTAATCCTATCCACTCTGAAAGCATCAATCCAAACTCTAGTGTGCAAAAATGACTATCATGATGCATGAATTAAGCAAGGTAGCATCTCATGCCAACAATTATGTATGATCTAAATTACTTAAATATGAAATTACAACCAAAATCACCCCTTAGAATTTATGTAAAATGTTTTGTTGGTTTCCATATATACTAATTAAAATCTGAGTGACTTTCTTTTTTTTTGGATTAAAATTACTTTCAAACTTTTTTTTCATAATTTATTGGATATGAGCCATTTGAATTTATTTAATATTTTATCAATGTATATTGGTCAATGTGGTAAATATACAAAGGTGCAGGGAGAAAATGTGTAGGAAGAATACAGGTTGGAGGGAAGATATAGGCCCAAATATTGTGTGAGGAAAATTAAATAGAAAAGTTACTTTTTCAGTTAACAACACACCCTTAAAAAACCCTAACACATATGAAAGGGGCATGCATCTCTGCGACAGTGCTGACGCGGTGGTGACTGGTTTAATTTTAACAAGCTATCCTAGATGTTCTATTTGTTTTCAGTATTAAAGCTCACCCCCATATGGCTTTGCAAATGGGGAATCTTTAGTCACTTCTGCCTTCCAGTTCTAATTTGCCACGGTTTCCAAATCTGGTAAAGTACTTATTTTCAAAGTTAATTTGATTTCTAATTAATAAACTTCACTTATGTTTTCTTTTTCTTTGAACGGTAAAAAAACTTCACTTGTGTTATTTTAGCAATACAAGATAATACAGATGAATATTTTTTATGGTACATCTAATACTAAGACAATTATGAAGTTCAATATCTCTTATATTAGTATTTCTTGAAGTATTTAAGAAACAGAATATTTACTGATGGTATATACTATGAAATTTGATCAGATTTTTCTTTCTATCTTGGCTTAAATTCAATTTGGTGGTGTTAGTTATTTGTTTCTGTTCTTTAAAGAAATTTGTATGTTGTTGCAAGTTCTGGTTAATATTTTTTATCTCAGCTTGTTGATGCACTGTTTTATAAGATTGTCTTGCCTTCTTATAGTTTATTGGTTTAATATTTTAAAATGTTGATTTGATGTGTAAAATAACCTTCAATAACACAAATTATAGTTTAATATTTTGAAGGCGGGGATACAATCTTAAAGTTTTGTTTAATATTTTAAAATATGACTTAATTTCTAAAATATGGTTCAAAATAATATAAATTAAAATTTGAAAATATTTTTTTATCAGCAAATTTAAAGCATGTTATAATAGTGATCGATGAAGCAGATTTTAAATACATAATTACAAAATTTGATATTATTGTATAAATGTACTTCTAACTTGACTTTTATTTGAATATATTTGGGAAACTTAAAATATTTTAGCATGTTAATAGGAAAAAAAGTATTGATGTAAAGAAGGAATTGATAATAGTAGAAAAGTTTTACATAGAATTTTAATTTTAATTTTAGGGATACATGGGCCATTATCAAATTTCTACGCAAATAATAACACCACTTACATTCTTTGTCCTTAAAGATCTCAAATCATTCTTGTTTTTTATCATTTTAATTGTTTATGTGTAGAATATTTAATTATTAAACAACACTCTAAAAGAATGTTAATAAACATACCATTGAATTTTGATAAAAGTTATATAAAACTTATTCAAAATTGTATTTTTATTCCTATTAATGATTCAGGAATAAATTCTTTACATAAAATTGAAGTGTAATAATATCTGTATGTAGTTCTGTTATTTATATATATATATATATATTTCTTACCGTATGACTAGATAATCTATATATAAATTAAGGCTATTTTATCACTTTTAATGAATAATAATAGTAAAAAATTTAAGGATTAATATGACTTGAATGAGATAAAGGGTATCTCTTTGTTGTGTTACTATTCACTCTATTTATAATCGTGCATGTAATGAATATCTTTTTATATTATGTTATAGGGAAGATGTGTGTGTGTTTTTTTTTCTATCAGAGGTGTGATTATTGTTCTTTATCCTATATCAATGAAAGATATATTTACTCAAGACTAGATTTGTTTCCAGACTATATTCGTTTTCTTATTACACCAAGTGAGGGAAAAGTTCATAAAATGAGTAATATCAGTATGATGCCTAACAGATTCTATACCAATCCATGTATCACACTTGTCCCACACCTTTTGTGCAACTGAACACTTGAAGAAAACATGCTGGACTATTTCTTCTTCAATATTGCATAACGGACACAAGGCTGAAGGTAAAATAATTTGTCTCCTAATCAGGTTATCTCTAGTAGGTAGCTTTCCACTGAGAACCCTCCAAACACACACTTTTGTAGGGCCATCAGTTAGAATTTTCCAAATGTGTTTAAACGAAGGGCCAACTCGGGACTGATCAAACTCTTTAAGTGTCATATACCTTGATTCAACAATATAATTCTCAATGTCACCATCCTCCCATATCCATTTATCTAACATTTTTCTACTCCACTTAACAGTGGACAATAATGCTAACAGCTACCCTTCCAATTCTTGTTCCCAAACAAACAATCTCTCCTCCAATTCAGATTCCACCTAATAACAGCCTTGCTACCCACACTCACCCAATTACCCACTTCACAAACTACCTTTTCTTTAGCTAAAGACAAAGAGTATAACCTAGGAAATTTTTGCATGAATGGTAAGTCACCTACCCATTTATCTTTCCAAAAACTTATAATTCTGCCATTACCCAACTTCCATCTGATCCTACTGTCAAACCAGTTCTTATCATTCTCACATCATAAATTCTGCAAATATCTCTCCACCATATGGAGCTTTTCCTATCTTCCAAGGTCACTTTCATGTCCTTCCATGAATTGTATCTATAATCAACTATTTCCTTCCACAAACCAACTTCCTCTACCCCAATTCTCCAATTCCATTTAGCTAAGAGGGCTGCATTAAATCTTCGAATATCTCTAATACCCAACCCACCTACCTCAATAGGAGAGCACACCTTTTCCCAAGCCACCCAAGCAATTTTCCTACCATCAGACCCCCAACCCTAAAGAAACTTAGCTTGGATCTTTCTAATCATATTGTACACAGAAGATTAAGCTTTAAAAAAGGAGAAATAAAATAACGGTAATGCAGTGAGAACAGGCTTAATAAGACAAATTCTACTAGCCATAGAAAGAGTTTTCCCCTTCCAAGTGGATAACCTAACCTTAATCTTTTCAATAATTGGCTTCTAGAATTCCACCCTCCTAGGATTCCCACCTATGGACATACCTAAGTATTTGAAAGGGAAAACCATACGGCCACTATTAAGGCAATTAGAGAACACCACCGAATCCACTTCACTTAATCCTATAGCATCCACATGACTCTTATGAAAGTTAAATTTCAACCCATAAACAATTTCAAAGCTACGAAGTATTGCTTTAACTACTAAAACACACTAAAGACGCGGTTGGCAGAAGAATAAGGTATCATCCGCAAATTGCAGCAATTTGACATCCACATTATTTGATCCTACACCAACCCCTTCTAAAATCCCTATCTTTGATGCCTTTCTCACCAAACCTGCCAGCCCCTTAGCCACAATAATAAACAGAAAGGGTGCTAAAGGATCACCTTGTCTGAGCCCCCTCTTTGATTTAAACTCTGTAGTAGGGCTCCCATTGACCAAAACAGAAATAGTAGTTGAAGTCATACATGCCTTGATCCAATGAATCCATTTCTTATGAAAACCTAATTTGTCCAGCATATACATCAAGAAATCCCAATCCACTAAGTCATAAGTTTTTTCGAAATCCACTTTCACTACAACACCCTTCAACTTTTCCTTCCTAAGGTAATCAACTGTTTCATTAGGAATGCGGATTGATATTTATCAATCACATTCGGTATAACCTTTTTTAATCTATTCGCTAAAATCTTTGCTATGATCTTCTTATACAAGCATCCAACCAAAGATATAGGTCTATAATCATTCAGGGTAACAAGACAAGACTTTTTCGGTAACAATGTGATGAAGGAAGCATTACAACCCTTAGGAATAAAGCCTGACTCATCGAAACTATGTACTGCTAAAACAACTTTTAAAGAAATGTCTTGGAGATCTGCAACAATAGGTGATACCACAAGAATTATTGTAGCCTGATCAAGACCAATTGCCATCTACAATTGACCTTGAGGACAAGGTCCAATTCATTGGGGGAGTTATGATACAAATATAGAATATTCCAATAGAAGCCACGTAGACCAAGTGGGCGTAACAAACTCTGAAAATATGGAGGCATTGAGGAGGTCCACAAGAAAACGGTTAGAGCCAAATTAGAGGAGAGATGTCGTGAATATGGAAAGCAAAGATGGGAAGAGAGAGACAAGTGGAATGTGAGTACCCTTCTCTTAATATCTGAATTTGTTCTTCTTCCTTCTTCTCTGTTTTTCTTACACAAGCCATTTACAGGTGAGTGGAACTGCTGCAAGTTAGAACAGATTATGGATGTTGCTGCCATGAGATTGTTTTTGCTTTTGATGTACTGTTGGATAATTTGAATGTTGTTTTACAACTTTTGCTTATGAAATACAAAAGACACTCTTCGAGTTGTTTGTGAAATTGTCCAATTCCTTCACATATCACCTTGAACGTGAATATGGAAAGCAAAGATGGGAAGAGAGAGACAAGTGGAATGTGAGTACCCTTCTCTTAATATCTGAATATGTTCTTCTTCCTTCTTCTCTGTTTTTCTTACACAAGTCATTTACAGGTGAGTGGAACTGCTACAAGTTAGAACAGATTATGGATGTTGCTGCCATGAGATTGTTTTTGCTTTTGATGTACTGTTGGATAATTTGAATGTTGTTTTACAACTTTTGCTTATGAAATACAAAACACACTCTTCGAGTTGTTTGTGAAATTGTCCAATTGCTTCACATATCACCTTGAACTCTAGGATGCTAACCTAACTGGCATGTCATGATTCATAGTTATATATATATATATATATATATATATATATATATATATATATATATATATATATATATATATAAAGAAGAATAGAAATGTACGAAGAAAGGAGGTAATGTTCATTATTTAAGTCCATAATGAAATAATGAAATACAAGAAGGGGTACTTAGCCAAGATAACAAAATCCAACTAATAACATTGAGATATAGTAAACGAAGGAGTGAGGAACTATGCACGACTCCAAGTACTAAGGCAAGGAGAGATGTTTCTAGTATTGGAATTGAGGTTGCATAATACATGTTAAAAAGTGTGTTGGATCTTCAAATCGGAGGCGAACTTAAAAACCATCTTTTGAGATGTGGAAGTGGTAACGACAATAAAACATAGAAGTTGAATGTGAATAATCTTATAATAAGAAGAAGGAATATCACCATTGTAGTTGAGCTTTTTATTAAGAAAATCTAAGCGTGACCCAACAACAAAAAACTAAACATAATATATTGAATTGTATCTAACATTATTTATACATAGTATGAATAACCACAATTTTATCATTTGCTCCTTGAGTCATCCAAACCAGATTTGAAAAACACACATTTAATTTTAACTTAAAAAATGTGAACTCAAACTTACATGTAATTGCTATTTATACAAACTCATGGATAGTTAGCAAACTTTTATCTAAATACTCAAATCTAGTTGTTTTGAGAATGCTTTACATTTTTTTTTAAATTCCCCATTAACCCTTTCAAATAGAATTTCAATTTCAATAAGTTTAATAACTACTATAGTGTCTAAGAAGTGAGATATATTAATTCTTATATATATATATATATATCACTTATCTAAATTACATGATATTTTCTTTAAAATAATAATTTAATTAATATGTAAAATTATAAAAAGAATAACAGTTTTTCATAATCATAATTTTTGTTAAAGATTTTGTTAAATTAATAATTTAACCAAATAATAATAATAAAGTACGGTAAAAAAAAAAGAAATAAAACTTCAATAAGTAAAGATGCACTTAGATAAAATTTAGATTAAGTTGAAAGTTGAATTTCTTACCTTTTTCACTGTCTTCTCATTTAAATAATTACAATATTCATTACTCATGATCTTAGACTAGTGTCATTTTATCTTCATTTCTACACTATTCATGGTTGTTTCTCTTTTAATATATACATTATTTTTTCTATCATTAAAAATTATTTGAATCGGTATATAGTAAATAAATAACAAAACTATAATACATATTTAATATTATTTATTTTCAAGTGTTTCATTATGATATAATCTTTATACTATATACAACCGATTATTAATTTGCATTGTAAAAACAGTATTTATCCCGTATACACAAATTAAAATACATCGGTCTTAATATGTGCTATTTTTTATGTCTCACATTTTTGTTTTGGTCATCCACTATGAAGTCTGATTTTATCACATGTTTTTTTTAACATAAATTATATATCCACACGGAATTATCTGAATCAAGGCCAAAACAATTGCATGAAACAGTAGAAATTCAAAAGATATAATAAATTTCCAAAGTACTCATTCATATCATCAAGAATGTAATATTCAGACAAAGTCTGAACTGATCTTTGATTCAGTTAACGAGCTTCCCTTTGATTTAGTTAACGAGCTTCCCGGGGAATAAAACAATATCACAGTAATGGATACAAAAGTAAAGTGGACGACGTCGTACCGAAACACTTTTTTATTTTTTTCTTTTGAAGTGGACAACGAACATATCCTTAGTCTACTCTTTGATCGAGCACGAACAAGCATACGCATGTAATTGTCATGGAATGGTTCATCATCATAGAAAATTGATTAGGTAACTGTGAACTGCAAACCAATTCAATGCTTCATCCATATAAATAGCAAGCTTCGCATGAATCAAAATTCAACTACATAGAAGAAACATTTAAGATAAGTGTATCAATAAGAAAAAAATGAAAGGTGTGTGCTTGGTTGTTGCCATCTTGGCTTTGACATCCTCACTTGTCTCTGCCTATGACCCTAGTCCTCTGCAAGATTTTTGCGTGGCAGCCAAAGAAAGTGATGGTGGTATGTAGAAGAAATGGTGATA
>Ga0209700_106835_pt1 | contig 17017 bp, 6 predicted proteins | sample SiratroredBW_FD_187528 | JGI IMG/M metagenome (GOLD analysis project Ga0209700, IMG submission 187528) | Root nodule microbial communities of legume samples collected from California, USA - Siratro red BW (SPAdes) (version 2) | ecosystem: Host-associated > Plants > Roots > Nodule | place: USA...
AGAAAGTGAAAAGATAAAAAAAAAAAAAAGGAAAATAAATGCTTATTATTCTATCTTCTTATACTGTGATATATACACACATGTAACCGTATAACACGTAACTATATAACATGTACTTCATTAAATGAATAAGGTAGTCAGTATAGCAAGTTGATGGTAAAAAGAATGAACAGGAATAATTTTCACGTTGTTATATCTCTTCTACAGAAAATATTGAGGAAAAATTACGATAACAAGACATCAGTCACACTCACATAAGATATTAACATTATTTTTAACTCAAAATTTTAACACAATATGATTTTATAATTCTTTTTTTTTATAGATTTTTTTATAAATCTCTTTTATTATATATTATTTTTTTATATTTAATATGATATATATATATATATATATATATATATATATATATATATATATATATATATACCAGATCAAGATTAAAAGGAGCTCTAATTTGGTATTGGAGCAGGGAAACACAGCTGTAGGTCGTGTTTCAAATGCAGTAAATACTAATTTTCTGGAGGTGTATAAAATCAATACAGAAACTGATGGAGGGCAATATACAGGTCTACTTTCATTGTACATTTTGTTCCATTGGCTGGCTGCACATCACATTTTAGGATATAAACTATTGTGAATTGCAAATGTGGAACAAATGCCTTTTTTTTCTTGTTTATTTTATATTTTTCTCTTCTTTTTTTTAATTGGTTGAGACAATCTAATGTTTCTTTTAATATTATTCTTTATTACCGACAAAAGAGATATATTTATTACCGAAAAAAAAATATATGATTCTTTATTTTTCATAACTATACTTCTATTTATAATGATAGGAAAATGCTAGTTTGATACAAAATACTTCAATTTGACACTGTTTCTTATTAATAAAATATTATATATTAATAAAATATTATATATTAATAAAATAATAATATATATTAATATTAAATGGGTGTAAAAGATGAATACTAATATGAAAGTATCACAACCATAGTCATATCCACCGTGTTTTAGAATAAAAGCAAAGATTGTAAGCTACATGTGATATACTAATTAAATTATTATTATTATTATTATAATAGTTGTTGGGCAGTGGTAATTTTAAAACAATAATGTCAAAAAAATTATAAAGAAAGACAAATAAATATTCATTAGTTAAAAGTGCTTTCAAAATAGATATTTATGTTTATCTCATTAGTAGAAAATTACTATTTAGTGTCTGTATATAAAGATGGTTAAAAGCAAAAATAATATTGTCAGAAACATGGTGGCACATTTGTAAATAAATGAACATTTATAATGTCGATCGGAGCAAAATCGACGTTGTGATGTGAACACTATGACAGTTAATAAAAAAAAACATCTTAGAAAAATAGTAAAAAAATAAAAATTTAAAATTTGGAGCTCCTAACCAACGTTGTGCTGCATCTGAAATCAATTTGGGATTTTCAGGTGACGCACCACATCGGTTAGGAGCTCCTAACTGACGTGGTGTTACCTGTTTTAACCCAGTCACACGTTTTCACTTTCACTTTTCTTCTCCCTCCATTGTGTGCGCGTTCTCCTGCATCTTTCCGGCGTCTTCTTTGCTGCATTTTGATCTCCATTGGTTCTCCATTCAACTTCATTGCACTCGTTCTCCTTCATATTCGTTGAGAGCTTCGTTTGAACGGTTGCATTTTTGTTTCAAGCTCCGTTCGAGGTGCTTTTCATTTGAAGCTTTGAGTTATTTTTTTGTCCTCCATTTTCATTTGCTTTCACTGATATTGTTATTTTATTGACCATTTATTTGCATTTTGTGGTTTTGGTACTGTTAGTTTGTCCGCATTTGTGTTCATTGGTCCACTCGGTTTGACGTGACCACTGCTCTACAAAAGGTATGTTTTTATCATCTTTGAAAGGAAAGAACAATATGATTTGAATGGTTATTTGTATGATTAGAATGTTTGTTTAGATTTGAATGCTTTTTGTGTATGTTTGAAATATATTTGAATTAACTTTAAGTAATATATATCACTCTTTTTTGTATAATAAGCAATTTACTAAACAACTTAGATTTTAGTTCAATGAACGTATGTAATGTTCTTTGGGGAAGATCTACATCCATAACCCAAAACCTCCAATGGATATATCCTAAGGTATTTAATTCTAAATTTAATTCTAAAGTAAGTTTATTAAAATTAGCATTCAAGTATTTGGTGATTCAACTTTAATGAAAGTGCAATAAACAACAAGGAGACTGGGAATGTGGATATTATATTATGCTCTGGATAAGAACCACAAGAGCTGGTATCACAGATTCTTAGGAGCAGATAAGAACATGTCTTAAGTTTGTAAATATGTCAAATGTTTGTCATGTTTGAAGTTCCAAGATTAAAATTTGTTCATTTATTTCAGGTTTTTCAATATCCAGAGCCATTGGACAAGCAGACAATAGAAGATCTTCAAAAAGAATGGGCAAAGTATTTTCTCCAAATTAGAAGTAGTTCTTAGTGTAGATTATAAGTAGTTCTTAGTGAACATTACAAGTAGTTCTTAGTATACATTAGAAGTAGTTCTTATTGTACATTAGTGTATATATTTAACTACAAACTACAATTGTATATGATTTTGTATATTAAAATGTATTGTGGCTGATTTCTGAAACTAATGCAGGGTGGTTAGTAGCTAATTGAATTTGTATTTTCAAAAACAAAAAACACAAACACAACGTCAGTTATGGTAAAAATCGCCATTGTAATGGCTTTACCACATTGGTTATGGTCAAAACCGACGTAGTGTTGCATCTGAAAAATAAATAAAAGAAACACCACGTCGGTTGTAGACACCAACCGACGTTGTGGTGCTCTTCGTCACATCGATTGGTGCTCACAACCGATGTGGTGATGCTTATCCATTTTAAAATTTCAGATAAGACCATGTCGATTTCCTGGTCCAAAACGACGTGGTGTTGCATCTTTAGCATATTTTTCATTGACATCGATGTCTCGTTTAAACCGGCATAATGGTGAATTACATGATGTTGGTTAACCGACATTATATTTGAAAATATTCAATATTATCTTAATCAACATCAATTCGAGACGTTAAGGACCTCTCATAGCCGATTTTGAAGACTTTTCTTCACTAGTAGTGTATACATTAAAAGATGATATGATATGCAGAATGTATATATATACGGCAAAATTTATATGATTAGTCAGGTTTGGTTTTTATGCTTCATGAACACTTTCATTCAGCAGAGAAATTTGTGAGGTTGATATGAATAATGTGTTAGGAATTTAAGGAGATAAATAATAGAGTGATTATACCTAAGTATCATAAAAACGTATCACAAAAACAAACACCGAAATCATACACAATCATTTTCGACATGATACACAAAGTTTAAATTAGATTGTCTAACTGAAATCTTAATAATATGTGTATCTGACCATTATCGGACGTATTAAAAGTGATATCTTAATACACTTATTCATCAGTCACAAGTAGTAATATAAAGTGATGGGCAAGAATATAATTCTGTTAAAAAATGAACATCTGCATTTTTTTTTTTTTGGTTCTGTCTGTGACCAACTTGATTAATTACGGTTACAAGTTGACGAACTTTTTATGAGTGGACAACACAGATTACAACTTTTTCTTCTCAACTTTCGACAGGTATGGAAAGAGACACTAAACTGTTGGGCCATGAGCACATTCATTTTCCTTTCTCTTTTTTCTTTTTTTCTTTTTTATGTTTCCTTTTATTGATAGATTTGTTCATAAGATTTGATTGGACTTTTATTCATAAAAAAATTATAGTGGATAATCAATGGAACAGGACAAATAACTTTGATTTGATGGTGAATTGCCAAAAGTAAAATTTCAAACGATACCAATTAACTGAAATGATTAATAGGTTCATTTTCAATTTTGGCTGCGTGTATGGAATCGCATTCATGTTTTCAAAGGACTCTCAAATACACTTCAATCAACACGTGAAGCATGGAGTAAACATTTTCAAACACAAAACTTGGAAGATTTCTTTTTCCAATTTCATTTAGAAAGATATAGAAAATAAATTTTTGTTTGAGGAGCAGAAATTTTAATCAAAAAGATATTGTCTATTATTTAGGAAGTGGATTTTTAAGTTTATTTGTGACTAAAGATTATCTTAAAAGACTACAAATGCTTTTAATGATCTTACAATCATGCTAGATCACTAATAATTTAATATCATTAATGGGTGTGAATGTATGGAGGAATTCAAATTATATTCTAATTCATAGTCTATGACGGAAGATTATCATGTCGAACATTTTAAATTAGTATTGCATTTACTGTTGATCTTACAGTTATTATGAATTTTATTTCCTTTGAATTTTTACAGAAAAAAATCATAGATATATAATGCCTCTTTATTATTGGGTCATTTATTATTAGGAATGAATTTGAGTTACAAATAATTTGAAATGGAAAACTTAAGTAATATAAAAAAATTAAGAATTTATTACTTTAATGTTTAGGGTGGAAAATAAGATCGCAATTATTTATACAATTCATAGTTTATTGGTATCAAATATTTCCTATGTATATTCCTCGAAGAACTTATTAATAGTATAAAAGTTCATGTCTACATATTAAACTGATGCGACTTCTTGATTTAGTTTTGTTTAGTTTATAATTTTATTTTATTTAAATATGTACTTAAATTGTAAATTAGTTTTAAAGCAATGAAATTTTATAATACTTCCGTAAATATATATTATAAACCACTATCGCTTCCTAATATTAATTATTACATAAATTTTGAAGATAATATAATTAATTTATTTTTGTAAGTTACTCCTTAGTGGTTAATTATTGATTATTGGAAAGTAAACACCCATTTAAGTAGTGATAAGTTGAACCATTTGTTTAACAATGTATCCTAACTTCAAAAGTTTTATCATTTATTTAAGAAAAAGATGACTTTCGTTTAAGTAATAATAACTTAACAATCTTTTTTACAACGCACTCTCATTAAGCGATCTCACTTAAGTAAAAACTTACATTCATCTAGACAATAATAATTTTTTTATAAAATATTCTCATTTCAAACACACTCATTCTCACTTAAGCAAATATTGTGGAGCTTAAGGAATGTGCTTATGGTAACAATAATCTTAATTGTTTAAAATGAAGATTTTCATGTTTACATGATTATTTTTTTAATGATTAGTATGATACACTTGGAAAAGTAATAAAAAACATTACTTATTCTCTTCACATACATTGTGACAACATTTATTATGTACACTTTTAAAAATGAAAATTTGACCTCACAAAATTTTATTATAAATACAATTCAATTTTCATCATAAAATGTCGTCACTAAAGTGCCAATGATATATTATACATATTATAATAACTGAATTTGGGAAAGTCTTGGCACTCCATGTTATTTGTCTATATATATATATATATATATATATATATTAGATTTTTATTTTTCTATTATAGAATTTCAATTACTTAAAACTTACTAATATTTAAACTTGAAAATGAAATGCAATGAATAGTTCCATACTAAAACAATTTACAAAGAAAATCTTGAAATTTAGTTCGTGAACAATAAATTCGATCTCATTACATTCCATCCAAAAGTTATTAAGTCTTTGTGTTTCATATTTATGAGTCCTCGCACGATTAGCAGAACCCTATCGTTGAATTTTTCCTCTGGAATGATAAAAGCACTAAACCTTCCAATCTTTTTCATCTTTCAGGTATGGGTCATGTCTCCATTCATATTTATGATATTTATCCAAAGAAATTATATCTTCACAACGAAAGTAAATATTTCTCGGACAATTATATTAATATTTTAATTATATTTTTATTTTCTAATTAAAAATACTAATATATATAATTATATTATTAAAAATAAATTGTTAAGGGAATATTTAAAGTTTTTCATATACAAAATGGTTGTTTTGTATATATACTATTTCTGTTAACTAATTATTATATATTTTCTTCATCAAATATAATAAATCTAAGTTACTTTCTCATAAAAGTGAAAAGTTAAATAAAATATTATTCAAATTCACGGTATACTCTATAAATATTTGCTTCTAGAGGAAGGTTTTTCTAAAACTATAACATTAATATGTATTTTTTCTTAATTTTACTCCAAGCTTACTCAAAATATTACACCTAATAAATTCAAATCCTACTACATAAGTATACTCTATTCAAGGAATTTATTATAAAACCAAAAACAAAAACAATTCATATGAGTAAGTTTAAGAATATCACTATAAATTAATTATTAATTTGGATAACTAAATATTTATATTTATTAAATTATATTTTCTTTTTTAATTTATACAATATCATTATATTTGATATCTTTTTTGCTTGAAAAATATAATAATTTTTTATTTTCTCTAATTTTAATCATAATTATGACCACAAAATAATAATAATAATAATAATAATAATAATAATAATAATAATAATAATAATAATAGTAGTAGTAGTAGTAGTAATAAATAATAATAATGCTTCTTTATATATTTCATATCATTCATAAAATACTCATGTTTCAAGGATTCTTAATTATTTTTCTTTAATTCTAACAATAAAATAAAACTATTATAATAAAAATAAGTATTTACCACAAACTTCCCTTATAATTATAATAAAATAATTAATAAACTAAAAAAAAAGACTTCCTTTCCATTATTGTATATAAATTAAAACTTTCTTCTTTCTTGATAAATACCTACTTCTTTTTCTATTTCTTTTCAACCTTTTCTCTCCTTTTCAATTTGTTTATCTCACCGAACTCTCATGGCAATCTACTCTCTTTTAACTCCTTTTTAATAAGGATAATATATTTTTATTCGTATTATTTCTCTTAATTACTATTTGTTATTGATGAATAGTTATACTAATTTAAATTCTTTTTAATTAACCTTATAATAACAAAACTATCCTCATATCAATTTTATTTCTCCTCTGAAAATATATATTAATACTTTAATAAATAATTAATTTTTAATATATATATATATATATATATTATATTTTTAACTAAAAGCAACTAAAAAAATTAAATAAATAAAAATAATAAACTATATATTTATGTAAACTTAATTTACTATTTGAAAATTATGGATATAAGTTTGGAAACGTGAACTGTTTTTAGTAATTTTGATGTTTTTATAGGATTCTTAGGATGTTTTCCATGTGTTCAAACACAACAATGCAAAACAATTTCACAGTCAAATTAAAAGATTGTTTTTTAATAACGGCCAAAAATGCGTTAATGAATTTGTTCGTGAATTTAAAAGAATTGTTGTTAGAGAAAGTTTTAAAATAACGTTTTAAGGTATTATTGATATCTAACATTATAAATTATTTACATTTGATGGTGACTAGTGAATACTAGTGTAAAAGTAGTCAATAACGTCACTGTTTTAGATTAAACTTCAAAAGAAATATGACGTAAAAAAGCGTGTGATAATCTTTTTGTAATTATTTCAATTTTTTTTATTTTTTATTTTTTGGATCATGGGGCATTTGGTGAGGGCAATTAACGTAATTATTCATGTTTACGTTAAATGTTCTAATATCCGAGGTAAAACTGTTTAAATATATCAATAGTTCATTATTATTTTCTTTTCACATTTTCAACGTGAAGTAACACAAAATTTTCTCTCTCTTTTTCTTCTTCTCCTATACAGTAATTGTCAATTTATATTTCATATCTTTCATACTATCTTCTCACATGATACTATCTTAATGGACTCCATTTATAACTTGTTATTTGTCATGTTTTCAATTGATAATCTTTTAAAGGCTTTGGTCTATAAATACAAGTATACAAGTATTTATTATATATAAAATCAACTTAAAATTAGAAATGATATATTGTCCATTTTTTATCATTCTACTTGTTCTTAGGTTTAGAAATGATATATTGTCCATTTTTTATCATTCTACTTGTTCCTAGGTTCTCTCTAGGTTATTCGTCTTTTAAACTTAGTTTAGACTCTTTCTTAATAAGTTGACTATATTAATAAGTATCAATTTTGAATGTTTTTATACATGAGTAATATTGAGTATTTGTGGATTTAAATGTTATTTAAAATAATAATTACTCCTAATTTTAGAGTTGTTGGATTTAAATTTATGTTTTGAGTGATGAGTTAAAGGAAATCATTTCATCTTAATTATTGTGAGATTTCAGGTATAAAAGAATGAAGAAAATGATAGATTGGAAGATTCATGAAGAAAAGAAATGAAAAATTTAAAATAGAGAAAGACCCAAAAGAAAAGCCACTTAACCTAGGCCCAGTTTAAAAGGAGATTTTTAGGGTTTTGGAAGGAATCAAGACTTAGAGGACGGAAGCAAGACCTAGAGGACGGAGGCGGAGGGCTTGAATCAAGATTTCTTCTTCTCTTGCAATCTTCCTTTCATTGGATTGTAATGGCTACCATGAGTAGCTAATTCTTCATCTTTGGAATTGAATGTAATCTTTTGAACTCATTCGTATTTTGGTGATTTTTATATATAATATTCAGTTTATACTCAATTGGTATTTTCATCTTGTGCTTAATGCTAGATTTTATCTGATCAATAGAGTCTTGATTTTGATTTTTGAATTTAACTGGGAAGTATTTTTAAGTTTCCGACCTAGATGAAAATACTCAATATATTGGAATACTAGGGATAGGTTTCGATGTATTGATTGCGTATAACATCCGTTCTTAATGCTGGGTAATTTACTAAATAGTTGAGGGATCAGTATTTAGGAAATTTCCTTATGAATTTCATATAAGAGGAATCGGTGTGAATGATTTTTATATGTGCATCAATTGCGAGTAGTTGCGAATATTGTATTTTATTATCAAATCCAAAATATGAATGAGGGAGATAGATGAAGTTCAATCCCAAAGTCCTTCTAGATCTTGCAAACTTCTTTTTATAATTGTTACTTATTTTTAATTATTCTTTTACGTTTCTTGACTCAAATTATTATCAAATCATCTTGAAACTTTTATTTGCTTAGTGAGTATTGACGCTAAATTCTAAAACAAAATTGTTTTTTGTTGGATCGACATCCTTACTTTATAAATCTATATTACTTGTGACTCGGTACACTTGCCGAATATAGTCTTAACATACATATCCCACTTTTACAAATTCCTTATCTCCACATCAATCCAATAAAAATATCTTTGCTGACTAAAACTTCTTCATTATTCATTCAAAGAAGAAATCAAAAGAATGACTACTAGAAAAAGAGCGGTTTCTCATCAATTAAACAACTCTCCGGGAGTACTCTTTTGGATAGTATCTAAGACCATGATATGAGACTTTAATATAAAATCAGCATCTCTAAAGTAGTATTTTTCTATAATGATTGACATTGTACTAATTATAAGCAACAACTCAGTTAGTACTTTACATATAATTCACAAAAAGACCTCTGGCTCATATTTAGATATAACAAACAAATCATTATTTAGATATGACAAACAAATCATTTCATACAAGTGCATTTTTCAAAATCCTCTCTTTCAAAATCTTCAAAATCCTCAAATTAGATGTTGTTTCTTCACACCCACATAAAATATATGTAAATTTCATGTCGAAATCACAAGTCACAAATACATTTTGGAAACATCCAATCAAGTCACATTCACACATACACAAGTATCACCTAATCCTAAACAATCCTAAAATAAGAAAAAAAACACACACACACACAATTTAACAACTCACTTAGTCATATAATGATGTATGTGAAATGACATTGTTATCTTAAAGTATAGATAAAAAATATTGTTGTTGAAGATATAAGGTTGCATCTCGATTCCATAAGGTTGCTTTAGCAATTATTCCACCAATATCAAAAGGTTGCTTTAGCAATTATTCCACCAATATCAAAATTGCAAATTGCGTTCAATATATCATGAAAGTGAAAAAAATATAAAACACTTAGGTATGTCCAATAATGTGAAATATATTATGAGAGTGAAAAAAATAAAACACATTGACATTATTACATAATGTGAAAGTGACTTGTTCCTTCACTGATCGAAATGCTTCATGCATGAAGTCACTTTTCCTTAATCCTTAATCACTGATATACATTGATAAATTTTCCATAAATTAATGAATGTTTCCGGACCCTTCAATTAATCACTGATATACATTTGATAAATTTTCTATAAATTGATGAACGCTTCCGACCCATTTGAATAATGTTGAGACATCATTTCGTGTGCACCAAGTATAACATTTCATTTTCCTTATTTCATTTTCCTTTTAATTCCATTTGAATAATGTTGAGACATCGTTTCTCCTTTTAATTTTATTTCCTTCTTGCTAACTAATTTGCTCATTGTTCAAGGAACTTGAAGTTCTTGGGTTCATTTCCATTCAGTTTCATTTCCTTCTTGCTTCTTGCTTCTTTCTTTCGCCTTTGTGAAAAACAACTTAGAAGCCCTTCTTCCTCATCTTTTCCGATCAAGAATCACCAAAAAGAACAAAAAGAAACCCAAATAAGACTCTTTCAAGAAACCATAAAGTCCAACTCTCCACATTCTATCCAAAAGTAGTCCATAATTCAAACCAATGCCGTACTTACCTTCCTACACAAGACCGAAACATAATCCCACAATAAAAACAACAAAATTTCCTCCCAAAATACCATTACCTTACCTTTTACATAGCTTCCGCCTAGTTTCTTCATCCCATATCTGCAGAACAATATTAGCACTCTGTATTGGTGCTAAAGTCTTGTTTATCAGCAGTATAGTACAAAGATGATGCAGTATATCAGTATTCTGCTGAAGAGAAGAGAGGAAAGGAATCTGTAGTATTGATAGACTAATAGTTAATGCATCTAAACTTGCCCTATGTCAAGCTTCTGCTCTAGTAGCAAACATATTTTCCTAGGTAGTCAATTCTGTTACCACTTTAGATCTATTTCTTTCTTTCAATAATATGCTTTAAACAATTTCTATGGGAGAGGTTAATGTTAAACATAACATACACTGATGTTACCTTAATCCCGAATTTATTTTTTTCTTTCAATTATTCTATAAATGTCAAAATACTACAACGATCGTGCTTTCTGTCCGTTTGCAAGTGAGGAAAAATTCTGCTCAACGCTTCAATTTTCAAGCTCTAATTATGTTATCAGGTTACACATGCTATTCTTTTCAAATTATTTAACAGTATTGTTATTGTTATGCATTAAACTTTCAGTGAAAACACTGACTTATTACAGCACTAGTACATATGAACGATAGAGAGTGCTAACATTTGACAAGGAATTACTATGGATAGATCTCAATAAGAGATCTTAATCCGAAGATTGGAGTTATCTTACACTCACTGAAACCAACAGACGAAATCAAATTCATCCATTCTTTCTTGTTTCTCTCTTTTCCAGTGACGAACACCATCATAACCATATCAAAGAAGAGTTGGGTTTCTACTAATTCATCATCTCTCTTTCCATCATCATCCATCACCGCCTCTATGATGATCACCTTCCCTTTTTTTCCTTCCTTTGTGATTGCTTCCTTGCACTTCTTCAGTATGTTCATGCATTCCTCATCACTCCAGTTATGCATTATCCACTGCTTTGTCATTCAAAGCAACACATCAGCTTAGAAGAATTGGCCATACTATAAAAGTTCAAATCTGAAGACATTTATATAACTGTTAACTTATCAAATTTCCGTACAAATTTCCCACTTTTTAGAATTTATTTAGATGCGTTTTTTCTTCAAAACCTGTCAATTATATTGAAAGTGACGAAACATGATATACTATTAGTTTTGTTACCTTCAACAAAATGGCATCAGCTGGGGGAATAGCCTCAAACATGTCCCCTCCAACGTACTTTAGGTTTTCGCCACCTTGCAAGCCAGCAACAACATGTGGGAGATCTAATACAGTGCATTGCATCTTTGGGAATGATTTAGCAAGGGCCTTTGCCATGGTCCCTGTGCCTCCACCAACATCAACCAATGACTCCAATCCTGTGAACGCTCCCTTGCAATTCTCAATCACCAAACTAGAGATCAATCGAGCGTCATTCTCCATGGAATCATTGAATAAGTGAGCAGTTTTCTGGTCACGTCGAGCATGGTCCCAAAACGACATCCCGTTTGCAGTTTCAAATGATGTAAGGTCACCACTTTTGAGCCAATTAGAAAATTGATGCCATGGCTTTGTCATGAATGGATCAAGGGTGATATGCAAGTAGGGTGTCATACTCAGTGGATGGTTTTTGAGCAGAAGTAAAGAGGCATCAGTGAGTGCATACTTGACTTCTAGCTCGTTCTCCGTGTGATTGTGTTGAGAGAAGAAGCCAGAATGGACCATGATTCGCATCAAGCGATGGATGAAGTGAGTTTTGGAAGGGTGAATTGGCAGTGAAGAAATGAGGTTTGAGAGTGACATGGGTTGGCCATGGTTGTGTATGATGTCTGGTATTCCTAGGTCAACAATACACTTAAGGGACATGGAGTTTATGAAGCTTAAAATATGATTCCATACGTGTGTTTCAGCTCTAAGTAGTTTCGCAGCATGGTGTTCATCCTCAGAGTTCATGATATATGGCTATATTTGGAGTATGGCACTTCAAATTATTCCAATCTATTTATATGCAAACGCATGCCATGAGTAAAATGCTGGATGGTACGAGATAAATTGTCTCTTGTTTCTTTTGTTATATTCTTTGTTTATTTTTACTATATTACTTCTTGGAAAGAAAATCATTCTGTATGCCAAAAAGAAAATAAATTTTATTTCACAGATTGATTTATTTGTATATTTATGAGCTTTTAATTAAGAATGAGGTTAATTACGAAATCTAAAATGTTTCCATAGGTTGGATAATTTATTAAATCATCCAATAACAGTTTTAGGGCACCGCATGCACCGCACCGCATCTACCGCTTGCCGAAACCACCGTTTCAGCATAGTTTTTAATATATATGAGAGCTTTCCAATTATCTTAGAAAACAACTTATTATATATATATATATATTTATATATATATATATATATATATATATATATATATATATATATATATATAAATTAATTTTAATTTATAAAAATATTAATTTTATTTTTAGAAGGATTTTGGAAGATTTTGTCCAAATATATATTAGATGTCAATGTGGAACAGTTTAATAGTTTAGACACTGATGTGAAAAGAAAAGAAACACATAGACGGTGTCTTTATCGATAACATTAAAGAGTAGATATCTCCTTGAAAACGAGATATTGTAAAATTATATATCGAATTCTAGTATATAGAGATTGTTGAACCAAAATTAGTATGAGTTGACTAAGTGGAAGACACACTACGTACCATTCTTAGATATTCACTAAAGACTATATCATTTTATATTTGATAAAATTGCAAATAATGATATGACAAGATAAGCTTCGGATATTTTTGAGGTTGTCTAAATAAAGAAGGTTAAAATCAAAACGCTAATTACAATAACAACTTTATTAAATAGAAATTGATTTGAAGATAAAAGAACTAATTATTTATGAATTAACTTAGAAATTATTTTAAAAATAAGGATTTATATTCTTCAAATTATAATTTATTGTTATGAAATGAGTTTCTAGACTAATAATTAAATCAATGTCTAAAATTTGAGACTAAACTTTTAGTTACTTTTAATTTCTATTTTAGTTTTTAATTATTTTCTCAACCAATATTTTAAATTTAAAGGTCATTAAATGGATATTTATAAACAATTCTTTATAGTGATTAAAGTATGAAATGTCTGGTATTGAATTTATAAAACAATATTTTTGCACTAGAATAGCGCTAATTAATGCTAAGATGACAATATAGAAAAGACATTCATTCTTACTAATAGAGTAATAGAGTATTGGAGAAAACAGATTAACTGTGTCAAATTTAATTTAATTATATGATAATTACAATAATTTAGTTTCATGATGTGCTCAACATATCATGAAATTGTTAAAAAACTATTTAAGATCTGGATTTTAAAAGATCAATCACTAGAGTGTTATATTTGATTCTTCTCTTTTAAAGATGATGTTATTAATGTGTAATCAAATTGATGAATATATATATATATATATATATATATATATATATATATATATATATATATATATATATATAACAGACATACACCAATCATAACTTTCTATCATAAAAAATACTTTCATTTTTTAAGTAATATTATATTGACACTATTGATTTTTAACCCCAATTTGATATCGAGGTATTTTTGTCTTTCTGTATTCTCTTTCAAGCATTCTCCTTCCACACCGTTCGTGCGTGCTTATCAGTCTTTTGATCTCGTCTTCTCCTTCCACCCAGTCATTGTCGTCTCTCATCTTCTCCATTGTGATGCGTGCTCTCGTCTTCTCCGTGATTGTTTTTCTCGTCTTTTCCGTGGTTGTTTTCTTGCCGTTGTCTGGACTGGTTATTAAATGTTCATTTTTTTATGTGGTTTTTCATGGAAAATCAATTTTTTTTATCATTTAAATGTTAGCCTTGTATGATTTTTTATTTGGAGTTTAGGGTTGTGGAGTAAAAGTTGGTCTTTTATAGGATTTTTTACGAAATGTTGTAAGATATAAGGGATAAGCCGTGATGTTTTGTTAGGTGAAAAACAATTTTGATGCACATAGGTGATTAATCATTTTTATTTGGTCAAGAAATTTATTTTCCAAAATGGTCGTCAGAAACTAGATTGCGTTTAGTTGCCAAAGTTGAACTGAGGTGTCCCATCGTCAAAATATAGGTAACCCCATATGTATTGTAAGTTGAGAGATGTTATTTATGCACACATGTGTATCCATTTAACATATTTTGGTATATAAAAGAGTCATTAATCATTCATATGGTTGTAACTAAAGAAGATCAAAACTTAATAAGCTTATATGGCCGTCATCAATACTTCTGAATTTAGTCGCCAAAAGTTGAATTGAGGTATCGCGTCGTCAAAACATGGGTAACCCCTGATGTATTATAAGTTGAGAGATATTATTTATGCACACATGTGTATCCATTTAACATATTTTGGTACATAAAAGAGTCATTAATCATTCATATGGTTGTAACTTAAGAAGATCATAACTTAATAAGCTTATATGGTCGTCATCAACACTTATGAATTTAGTGGCCAAAAGTTGAACTAAGGTATCGCGTCGTCAAAACATGGGTAGCCCCATATGTATTGTAAGTTGAGATATATTATTTATGCACACATGTGTATCCATTTAACATATTTTGGTACATAAAAGAGTCATTCATCATTCATATGGTTGTAACTGAAGAAGATCAGAACTTAATAAGCCTATATGGTCGTCATCAACACTTATGAATTTAGTCGCCAAAAGTTGTACTAAGGTGTCCCTTCGTTGAAGCTTGGGTAACTAGTTGCAGATGATGACTCCTGTGTGTTTGTGACATCTTTTCCTAAAGATGTCAGCAATGACACAAATTCACCAGATTCAACATTATAAACCTATAAAGACCATGTCAACAAAATATAACTAAGTTTACTCATGCAAATGTTTTAATTTGTATGTAACACGAACCTTCCCCATTTCTGCGGATAATGTAGTTGTTGTGTTTAGTTTAGAAACATTGTTAACCCCAAAATCAAATGTTTGAATTGCAGTACCATCCACATTGCACTAAAATTAAAGTAAAGAAATATTATTATCATGTACCAAGTAATAAATAGGACAGTTTAACCATATGAAACAATGAGTTAATATTTACCACATTATTGGTTGAACTTGTTTGGTTGGCATGGACGGTTTTCTTTCAACTTGGAACCATCTCACACGCTGACTTAATCTTTTAAATGGATGTCGTCCCTTTCTTGTAATTGGTAGAGGGCTATGAATATCTCTGTTGAGGCTGTCATTGATGGAATTATTTCTTTGTGGAGTCTGATCCCCCAAATGGGTCTTTGGTGGGTAATGAGTTTCAATGTTGTACCTTTGGTTGGGAAAGACATGTCATGTGTGTGGGCAAAGACTTGCAGATGAGCAAATAACAATTCACTTGTTTTGTGATTTTCACAAGCAACCTCAGCTATTTCCCCAAATCTTTCACATAAGGCATCATAGCGCTGAATATGAGGTGGTTTCTCTTTGGAGTTAAAAGATGTCATTATGTACGTATCTTCACATGTCAAACATTTCAATAACAAAACTAGGATGCAAACTAACTTACCTTAAATTCTCCACAATTGTCGCTAACATATTTTCCCTTTCCAGCCATCAATCTTCACATGTCACACATCCAAGTTAAGTCAGATAACCAATGGTTCTAACTTTGCAGTAATCAGAGATTACCCCTTCTTTAATGAGGGGACACATAGTGCAAGTTTTGGCGACTAAACACATGTGTTCATCAGTCAACAAAACTTCTACTAAGTTGGCCCTCGTTAGGGCATGGGTGACCACTGATGTTTTGTAAGATTAGAACCACTTAATGTTTAACAAGACAGTTGTGGTTACCCCTTCTTTAATCAGGGCACACCTTAGTAAGCACACAACACCGCACACACAAGAAACAAAAACATTCAAACATCACAAACCTAAACCCCTAACAAAAAATCATTCATTTTCCACCAACAATCAACAACACTGTAAAACGATCATTAAAACAACATTTTCCATAAAAAATAACATAAAAGACCAAACTTAGTGTAAGTTTTGGCAACTAAACACACATGTGTTCATCAGTCGACAAAATTTCTACTAAGCTGCCATCTCGTTAGGGCATGGGTAACCACTAATGTTTTGTAAGATCAAAAGCACTTAATGTTTAACAAGACTGTTAAAGTAAGTATTTGGCCTAAGTTCAAGAGGGGGGGGTGAATTGAACCCTTTTTGATTCTTTTCAAAATGAGAATACAAGTTCTTTGAAGAACCTTAGAATGCAATCTATAGAGGTTCAAACAATTAACAAATATAAAAACCAAACAACCAGAATCA
>Ga0209700_106836_pt1 | contig 17012 bp, 4 predicted proteins | sample SiratroredBW_FD_187528 | JGI IMG/M metagenome (GOLD analysis project Ga0209700, IMG submission 187528) | Root nodule microbial communities of legume samples collected from California, USA - Siratro red BW (SPAdes) (version 2) | ecosystem: Host-associated > Plants > Roots > Nodule | place: USA...
TATATATATATATATATATATATATATATATATATATATAATTTTTAAAACTGTACATTTTTATTTTTTTTCTTTTCTTCCCTTCTCTTCTTCTCACTAAACCTTTAATATTTTCCAAATCATATATATATATATATATATATATATATATATGAAATTTAATAATATATAAGGACATAATTATTTATTTTACATGTCAATGTTAATAATTATTAATTATTCATACATTCAAAGTATGTGTAAATCAAATTTTTGTTCATACTCTGTAGTGACATGATTATCTATTTTTAGTGTAAATATTGATAGTTGTTAATAGTTGAATCTGTACCCAAACTTTTCAAGAGGATTTCAAAGTGTACTTTTTTGAACTATTTAACATAAGTAATAAATATATCCAGCTTTTATAGTGTGCAATTTTGTTCTTTATACATATCATTCAGTTATTAACAAAAATAATATTAATGTATTTGTAGGAATGATATCTAGTTTGTTTACAAACATTATTATTAATATCTTATGGTAAATAAATAATTAATATTATTATCAGTTACAAATTTATATATAAGTGGTATTTTCTTTTATAAATTAGATTAAATATGAATAATAAACTAAAATTACTTAATTTTAAAATATAGAAAATTATATCTACACTTAAAATTTTAGATGGGCAAAAAATTCACATTAAAATAAAAAGAAAAAGATAAAATTGGATTTAAGCTATGATAAAATAAAAATGCATGAATTAATATAAAAGTCCAAATTTAGAATTGTTTCAAGATAATTGAACTATAGAATGATTTAAATCCTTACAAATTAACATCCTATTTTTAAATATATTTTTCAATTTTATAAACTCAGTTTAGTTTAAATAATTATATTTAAAAGCAATGCATGTTTTTAAAATTAAATTAATGTACTAATTTATTTTTTTATATAATTCAATTGAATATTAATTTAGTTCTGTTATTTAAATATAATCATTCATTTTGTCCCTGAAATAAAGTCTTTTTGGTAACAGCATATTTGCCTACTTAAACAATTCTGCCATCCATAATGTAGTTTTACAATACAGTTCTAATACAAGGGACCATTTTTTTTCTAGAAGATACTAGTGTATTTGTGCCTCATATGACACACACAGACACCCTGTACAAAGGTCTAAAACTTGCATCACCAAGTGACAACAAGATATATACTGGTAGAAAGTGAAAACTTGCTAGTAGTATATGCTAGCTCCTCATTGGTAAATTAAGGAGGTGACTGGTAAGGAGGTCAGAAAACCAAGGGCTAGTATTTCAAATCCTCCTTAGCACACTGTAAAGAGGTGGTGGTATTTTTGATTTGAAATGCTACCAGTATAAAGAATCTGGACCATTTTGTTTCAGTGTGTAGTTTCTTAGCTTGTTTAATTAAAGAGTGTTAGTTTTAAATTTTTACTGACTTTGAGACTGTTTAATTTAATTTTACTTGACCAGCTAAATTTTAGGAAATAAGTGGTGATGACAATGGCTAAATACATGTTTAAGAAGTGTTACAATTTCTTTGAGATTAATTGATAGGAATGCATGAGCTGTATTTAGTATCACAGTAACACAAGTTACTCTTAGTTTCTTCACCTTTCTTGTGACGAAGAAGTTGGCTAAAAATCATAATATGTGATGATATTTTAAGATGTATGACACTATTTAATATTAATATATTATTATTTTATTTATATATAATATTTTATTAACAAAATATAGAAATATAATATGAAGTGTCTAACTAGTATTTTCCATAATAACATATATCACTCTGTCATTGGCAAAGTAAGGAGGTGAGGGAATCCACCATGGACATACACTAATTTCTCTATCTTGTTGGGAGTTGAGAAAACCTACTACCAGAATGGACAAATATAATAAGTGTAGATAGATCCAGGATGAGGACCATACAACCCATGCTGTTCTTCCCTTCAATGCATAATAACTCAAGCTCCCGCTTCTCGAAGTGGAAAAGGACTTTTTTCAATTTCTTCCAAAATTGTGAAGGAAACTAGAAAAAATGACCATATTCTCTGCACCTATGACATTTAAAATCACAGACCCGCCACCTCTTCCTCCAATGCTATCAGAAAGCTTAATCTGTCTCGTGAAAAGAAAAACAAAAAGAGGGAGGAGAGGTTGGGTATCGTGGCGGCGTGATTGGGTGCATGGCTAACGCGCAGCAGCTGCCTTCTAGTGGTTTCAAGGAGAGTTTGACGCTTTGTGAAGAGGGAAGGGAGAGTGTGACTCAGCTTTCTCAGCTTTGGCTTTAACAGTGTTAAAGAAGAGAAGGAGACGTGTCCTTCTGCTGGAGACTCGGATTGAACGTGGAAGCTGAAGTCTGGTTGCTATGTCTCTCTCTCTTCAAATCCATGCAGAAACACTGTTCTATATGCTGCACACATCCTTCACCAAGCTTTATACAAGGGTATGCAGCAATTGTTTTCACAACTTAAATATGTTTTAGATGTATTTATTAAAAGTAATTATTCCTTCAAAAAAATGATCTTCTCTCCATAAAATAATTTATTTTGTAATAATATTTTATTGATAAAAAAATGTCTGAAAATTTTCTATACTGATAAAAATTTCTTTAAACACCTAACTCAAACTCATCCCTATCACTATGAACAGGGACTTTTTCAATGTCATTCAAAATTGTGAAGCAAACTACACTAATAGACAAAATATCAAAATCAAAATTCTTTGGGCGCACACAGTATTTTAAATCACAGAAACCGCTTCCTCTTCCTCCAATGCTCTGAGAAAACTCTATCTGCCTATTAAAAAGAAAAAACAAAATAGAGATGAGTGGTGAAAATAAAAACAAAAAGAGGAAAAGGTGCTGATTGGGATGTCTCATACACTGTTATAAATGCTTGTCATCCTTCACCAAGCTAGCTTACCTAATCCTCCCTGTCATTTATCTTTTTCTGATTTGGTTTTGGACCATATCAAAAGCATATGTATTCACAATTATGAATTGAAGGTAATTCTTTTATATATATATTTTTTAATTTTAAATAACTCAAGTTTCTTTTTAATTTTTAAATTCAAATGTATAAGATTTTTTTAAAAAAAAATATTCTTTAAATATCTCTTCATAACAATTTTTAGATATTGACTTCATATTAATGATGAAAGGATTAATTGTATGTTTATAAATCCACCTTTGCTTCTAATTTTGATGTTTTGGAACTGTTGAAGAACGGCTATATATTAGGTTTCATACATGACAGGAACACATCTTTCTATAAAGTTGGGATTGGAAACCCTCAAATTTTATTTAGGGGTAATATTTTCAGAAACATTTCCTAACATTTGGTTATACATAGTATTTTAAGAACATTAATTAGTTAGTTAATGCCATTAAAATATTGATGGAAAATATGACATGAAAAGTTAGTTTAATTGAATATCAACTTGAAATGCAGTAAAAATAATTGTTATATCAAATTATCAACATTTATCAAACAAGAAAGGCTCACCCTCCATCTCTCAATGTTCCTGATTAAACATACCATTTCTTACAAAAATATGTCTAAGAATTTTATGTAAATTTGATGTTACAGTTTACTATCTTAAATTGGTGTAATCAATTATTTAACTTTGTAGATTTGAAGTGAATGTATTTTTAATTGGAGATGGATTATGTATCTTTTAAATGTCACTCTTTTTTATCTTTATGCAAAACTCTCTTCAATGTTTTATTAAACATGATATGTAATTTAACAAAAAAAAATCATAAAATATATATAAAAATTAAAGTAAAAAGGTGTACACAAAATATTTTGGTGCAAATAATTCTAATATGTATATATATATATATATATATATATATATATATATATATATATATATATATATATATATATATATATATATATATATATATTTAATATATTTATTCATGATTTAAATTGATCTCAAAGTTTTTAATCACTTTGAATTTTCTTATTTTAATTGAAATAAAGTTAATCTTAATTAAATATTCATTTGATATCAGTGATTTTAATTTTTTATAAAATAAATTAAAGTTATACAAAAGTATGAAATTAAATTTAAAAATTAATTATTCTTTGAATTTATGTAATTTTATAAAATGTTATCAACAAAAAAATTAAAATTAACAATTTCTTGATTTTGACTGTACATTAAATATATCAATTAATTTTTTAGGCAAAAGTTGTCATTTTTAATATGGTGAAATGAATAATCTAACTGTGCATTCTTGAATTGAATATATCTTAATTGAAATTGGAATTTAAGGAATTTGATCTAATTGCTTTAATTGAAAATTAATTTCATAATTGTAGGAGGTGTATAACACATATGGATTATGCACCTCTTCCCACAATTATGTACTTATGGAATAAAAAAGGTAATTTAAAAAACTTGTGTTTTCCAATGTATCTTAACCGATAAATTATTTAAATTTAAAATGCTAAATATGTTTTTATATATTATTTATATTTAAATTTTCTAACAAATATTATTATTGATTTTAAAAAATTAAGGAAAATTAGTTTATTTTTTCTTTAACTTTAAATAAAAATATCATAAAATTAATAAAATAAATAAATAAATGTGACACATAAAAATATTTTAGTATAATATTTTCATTCAGTTCTAATTTAGACTGATGAAATAATTTTTTATTATTCTGTTTTTTTTATTTGAATTCAAGTAAATTAAGTTTAACCTATATTATTAATTTGATATTAGTAATTTTTATTTTTTTATCACAAAAATATTAACAAAATAAATTATAAAATGTAAAATGTAAAATTATATTAAAAATATAATTATTCTTTAGATTCATGTAATTTTATCTAATATTATAAAAATTAAATTTTATATTCAACTTTATAAATTAATTATTTTACATTTAATTATTTTAAAATTTTAATTTATACATAATCTTATTAAAACTAAATTAAAAATATTTTTATAATTTACTATATCATCTAATTAAATTAAATTTTTCTATCAGATTAATTAAATCTATGAGAAACTTTTAGTTAGTCTTCCTCCCTTAAAATAAATTAACCTTCTACTCTTATTTTTTTTCTTTTTCTTTCTCCACGCCCACCTCACTTAAGACACATCAAGAAATAAGAAAAGGAGTATTAATAAGATTTATGTAGAAAAAGTATCTACAAATATAAATTCAAATTTTGAAAAAAAAAGTAACTAATGAAATGATAAGAAAAATAAAAATGTTTACAAGAATAGAGAGATGACACTCTTTGATAGAGCTAAATCTCCATTCCGAATCTCGTGATGCATAAAGTTTTCTCTATAAAATAGGACAAAAGTTTATATGACAGAAAAAACACTACAAATTCTAATACGACACAAAGGTAATACAATGAAAGAGACCTTACATAAAAGGGAAAATGCATTCAGGACTAGATCCAGTTATGTCTTTTCATATTTGATGCTCCCATGACTGCACAGAATAGTTCCAATGCGACAAAAGTGAATTGAGTCAATACAAGAAAGAAAAACAAAAAGAAAAAATTGACATATTCAGAGAAAGATACCAATTCTATATGAAGTTGAATGACTATACTACATAACTGCATAAGTAATATATATATATATATATATATATATATATATATATATATATATATATATATATATATAATTATTAAGACTCTAAAATCCTCAAAATAATATTTATATACACATATTAAATATAAAAGTATAAATATCTACCATTTGAATGTATTTTTGATGTTACCTACAATTGAATTTACATTCCTATCAATTAACACACAAGCTAAAGTAAAATTCAACAAATGTATAATATATATATATATATATATATATAAATTATCATCATATTAGATATAAACTCATATGTCAATGTGAGAAGAACATCTAACATATTTTCTAGAGTTACATATATTATCAAGTTAGATGTAAGTATTCTTTAATTTTTTAATTTTTTATCATCTGAAATTTGATATACATATTTAGATCATCAATAAAGTTATATATTTTTATTAATTTGAGTGTCCTTATATATGTATCAATATATATAAATGTATATAAATTAATTCAATTAGGATCTACTATAAAAAAAATCATCAAAAAAACATATTAATATCATATAATATGTCATGCATCTCATTATTAATTACATATAATAAATTATACCATCAATATAAAATTTAATACATATATAAAACATCTAACATAACATAATATATTACATTGTAATACATTGTTGCCTCTTTGTCATAGACATCTCATAAATAATTTCGCTTGAGTTTAACATAGTAGGAGAACAACATATCCTTTGAGGTCTCCTCGTCTAATAACCGTTATGTCAATTGAATATCCATCACTTCAACATTTTTATCAATACTTTTGCAACAATTACTTACTAAAATTATCTTAAAATCAAAGAAAACTTGAAAAAAAAGAGTCAATATTTAATGACCACATCTCCCTTAATAATAATAATAATAATATAAAACTCAAATAAGGTTGATTATACTTACTAAATTCAAACTTCAAGTGGTTCAAGAAAAATTAAACTCTTCATGATCTTTATTTATTATAAAATTTAATATCAAAACTTCAGTTTATAAATGAAACTATAATAATACATGCTTCTTTTAATGTACATCTAAGTTTGTTCAGGATCCTTCTTGACAAGGAGACAAGTTTTATTGTTATTATTTCTCATTATTGTGGTTGATGAGTAAAATCATGCTAATTTAATATATTAGTACAAAAAAAAAAACTGCCCGCATGCCAGTCTTATTCTTCCACTGAAAATATCATGATCAGTAATTCTAATATATATTTATAATAAAAATATGTCCTTACACATAATGCTGCAACATCTTAAATTACTTTTTAAGCCTATAATTTCAGTAAAGAGGAAAATAGTATACTAAATCATCTTATTCAAAGTACTTATTTTATTTAATTAAAAGTAAGCAGAGTTTCTCTAGGAGTTATAGAGTTTCAGCTAACTAATTTTATATTTTGAATTTTGTTAAATACATGAAGTTCTTTCCTATAAAGTAGAACCTGGGTAATAAGTTAGAGTTAATACATTGAAACAGAAAAGAAAAATATAAATTTTGACTAGAAATAGAAGTTATCATAATAAAGATGCATAGTGTTGAAAAGAGGATGCACAATGGATATGCGCATATATATAACATTTCAATATTTGATGACATCCTGACTTAAAAAAACACCACCCAATTCATCAACCAAAGTAAACTTACTCTAATTCATAAACAAGAAAAATGACATATTTTGAAAAAAAATATAAATAAGCAGTAAGTCCAAAATAATCCTTCTTTCCTTAATTTTATGAATGGAATGTACAAAACTAGTAAGTGATGCTTCATTTACCTACATATAATACATGAAATTCATCTTCAAAATAAATGGAGTAACTAGTGAATTTAGGTTACAAATATAAGTGAGACTCATAGTTAAAAAAAAAAAAACGTATTTTAAATAACTTCAAGCAAGGGAAAAAGAATTAGAAAGTAGAAAAACAAAAGGATGAATGAAGAGATAAAGAACTAATTAACCTAACAGTTTTTCATTACATGTTCCAAAAATTTAACTTTATTAGACTGAGATCCACTTTCTTGTGCTTTTAACATATTGAGATATAAAAGAATGTAATAGAAAAAAATAAACTATTTCTAATATACAAACTAAAAGAAAGAAAAATTACAACAGTTTGGGTTGGGATGGCAAAGTACCATGTTTTGTTAAAGCCCACATCGAGAAATTACCAAAGAAAAATATTCTCTTATGCTATAAAAAGGAAGAACTAAATGGTTCATAATCACGGAGCCATGTAATAAGTACAAAGCGAATTATTCTTTAGCCTTTTACTAAAGAATACCGTGTACTTGTTACTGAGAGTGGCATACCGTGTACTTGTTACTGAGAGTGGCATACGCCAATTTTTTTGTATAGGGATCCTTTGTTGGGTCCCTATTTTAATTTTGTTGGGTCCCTATTTTAATTCCACATTGTATCTTACAGTGAAAGTTTAGTAATATTGAAGGTTGTATATGGTTTATCCGCCTGCATGATGGTATGCTAGAGACCATGATTTTGGGATTGACAGACTTCCTTCTTTTTCTTAATTTTAAGCATACGGTTTGTGAGCTTCAGTGTTTTCAGTTATAAGAAAATTTTTCCGAAAACAATGAGTACCGAGCTTCAGTGTTTCAGTTGTAAGAAAATTTTTCGGGAAACAATGAGTACCACATTGGTTGTTGATTGGGGCAATTACTTAGCTGGTGAGGTACTAACCCAGGGACTTCAATTGGTTGAAAACTATTTTCATACCCTCACTTTAGGCCTTGGTTTGTCTTAGGCCTTAAGAGAATTTCTGTATGGGCTTTCTATTGGTTAAAGCTCAACAATCTCACTGAGAAGATTTTAATCAATATACAAGTTTTTGTCAGGATTTTTTATTTTTAATTTAAGGTATTAAAAAGATAAGTTTGGATTTAAAATAAATTAAAAGGAAAGATATATTAATTTTTTAAGGATATTTTGTAGTGCGTTCAATGGATAGAGATTTTTTCTATCCTTAAGAAATTAATCACATAATTTCAGCGGATAGATTTTAATTTCAATTTTTGTTTTTTTAAATTGTCTATCCAGAATTCTTTTATATAGATTTTAGTTGTATTGGTAAATGTATATAAATTTTAAAAAATAGCAACCACAAGCTAAGATGGTGCATTGGAAAGAGCTGGTGTTTCGATGGCATATACTGAAAGTAGAGTTCAAAATTCAGGTTGTACAATTTGACAGAGGAATGACTGAGAAAAGTAGTCTTTGGTCTCAACTGTTGACTCGTGAATGAGAATAATCTTGGTAAATACCTGTCAATGTCCCTAAACTGCACATGCAGCTAAAAGAAGACCACAAACACAACCATTCCATATATTTTTGTTCATTTCACTATTTTTATACATTGCCACCACTCCTTTGGGTCTTGATTTGGTGTTTGTTAGCTTAAATTCCTCTAACATATAATATAACCATTTTGTCAGATCTTTATCTCTCTGCACCAGGAGGAACACCCCTCACCCTGTCAAAGGTGTTCCTCCACACAGCTTCCTAAGCCTTCACCTTCTCCCTACCCCACTTTGCTTTTTCTGTGTATTCCACATAGACAAAATGGAAAGCATAAGAGCAAGGCAATCTTATGTGTTACTGCTCAGTGATGTCACTCCTTTTTCAGGCTCTTAACCTATCATTATAACCCTTTCTTTGTTCCTCCACGTTCAGGAATCAGGAATCGGGAGGAATGGAGAAAAAAGTTCTGATGCAAAAATATGAGATTGGACGTTTCCTTGGACAAGGAAATTTCGCCAAAGTTTACCATGCAAGGAACTTGAACACAGGCCAGAGCGTGGCCGTGAAAGTTATCAACAAAGAGATGATGAAGGTGGGTATGAAGGAGCAAATCAAGCGCGAAATCTCAGTGATGCGCCTTGTGAGGCACCCCAACATTGTGCAGCTGCATGAGGTCATGGCAACAAAGACAAAGATATATTTTGCAATGGAATTGGTGAAAGGTGGTGAACTTTTTGATAAAGTGTCCCGAGGGAGGTTGAAGGAGGATGTGGCAAGAAAATATTTTCAGCAGCTGATTGATGCTGTTGATTACTGCCACAGCCGAGGGGTGTGTCATCGTGATCTCAAGCCAGAGAACCTTCTTCTTGATGAAAATGGTGACCTCAAAATTACAGATTTTGGTTTGAGCTCATTGGTTGAATCCAGAAAGAACGATGGCCTTCTTCACACAATATGTGGAACTCCAGCCTATGTAGCTCCTGAGGTGATAAAGAAGAAAGGATATGATGGAGTCAAGGCAGATATATGGTCTTGTGGAGTGATTCTATATGTTCTTTTGGCAGGTTATGTTCCTTTCAATGATAAAAATTTGATGGAGATGTATAAGAAGATTATCAAAGCAGATTGCCAGTTCCCAAAATGGTTCTCTCCAGATGTGAAAAAACTTATTTATAGGATCCTTGATCCGAATCCAACGAGGAGAATTAGTATTGCTAAGATTGTGCAAAGTCGTTGGTTTAGAAAAGGGTATGTGCAGATTGAAGAATTTCATCCGCCACCATTGTTCCCTAGAAATGGTGATGATACCTTGGATGTTGAGGTTGCATTTGATTCATCAGATTCAGATAACAGTCCAATGTCAACTAAAGAAGAAGGCCCCTTGAAGCTATATAAATTCAATGCATTTGATTTGATATCACTATCATCAGGTCTTGATCTTTCTGGCTTGTTTGAAAATGATCAGAATGAAAAACAACTGATGAGATTTTCTACCAGAGAAACACCTTCAACTGTTATATCAATGCTTGAAAAGATAGCACAGATAGACGATAAATTTAAAGTCTTGAAGAAAGATGGGATTGTTAGATTGGAGGGATGCAAGCCGGGGATAAAAGGCCAACTCACTCTAGATGCAGAAATTTTTGAAGTTACATCATCCTTGCATGTTGTCGAGGTGAAAAAAATTGCTGGAAACACATTGGAATATTCGAATTTCAGGGAACAGTACTTGAAACCTTATCTGAATGAAATAATTTAAGTCTGTGGAGGATATCAGCAGTGGCAATGGTAGCATCACAAATGTTTCAGACAGACTTCTTTTTTATTGAATAGAAGGTGTTCTTTCATGCATTTTTTTTTATGGGAATGATTTGCAAAGTTGTTCATTCTACATAATTATATTACACTTCAGCTCAAAGCAAATTATACTAAGACTTTCCTAAATCTGAAGAGGCTTCTATTACATCTATTTATATTAAAATTGTAAATGTTCTACATGGCATGTTTGATAAAACCAAAACTTATAAGATCAAGTAGAATAGTCTGTTGAGATCATAGGCTTTAAAGATGGTGTTTTGTGAAGGTTTCCCGGGACCTTATCAAATGGTATTGTTCCTTCTTCATATCCTCCAGGTTCCATCAATCTTATTGACAGTGCTTATTGGAGAGTACAAGGTTCTGAACTAAATCAACAGTGTATAATAAGGTGAGAATTAGAATCAGCAGGGTGCCATAGAAAATTTTAAGGTAACAGACTTTCTTAGATGTATATTTTTTTCTAAATCATGTTTACTTGTTTTGTCCATTCCTTTTAGAATAGTTTTTTTTTAAGTTTAAATTCACTTTTAAGTTTGACAGCTTATTTTATTTTAAAAGTTTAAACTCACTTATAAATTTGACAATGAATTGGTCCTTTCAATTATATTCTATCCTTGTCTACAGTTCTTTTTAATTGTTTTTCAAATTTGAAATCTATACCTTAATCCTTATAATGATTGAATTTTTTTTGTAAACCGGTTACCAGTTAACCCTTCCTAGTTTTGTGTACATTTCCCTCTACTTACAGTACACAGGAATTAAGACACAATATTTGATATAAATTTTCTTCAGTAAAACAGGACACATCTACATTTATTAGATTTGGATGAAATATGGTCATCTTTCCCAGTTTAATTGTGCAATTTCATGCTAGTGTGAAATGAAATTTGTTTACGAAAATATGTTTTTTTTTTTTCTCAAATTAGTTTGTCCATATAAATATTTAATATGTTTTAATCTCTATTTTTATTAAAAGTGATGTGATTTTATTTATAGGGTTAAAATCATCATTCTGAAATATTTTGAGCAGTGAAAATATATTTTATCAAAAATACTAAAAGGGTTACATTTAGCAATTGCTCGTCATGAACTGCCGAAAGGCTCTATATATATTTGTGTCTGGACCCAAGTTCTGACGTTAGTAGACTTCGGTTGGGCCGAGAGGCATGACACTCTGTTGGTAGCGATTATTTTTTGCACCTCATATTTTCCATTCACACTACTATAAATATGAAAATTCTTTCATGAATGAAGTTTAGATTATGTAATTCAAAATTTATTTTTTAACATAAAAGAAGCATCCAGATTTCACAGTTTAAAAATCATTTTTGACTTAGAGACTCTGCAACAAGTATTTTGTGTATAAAAAAAATAAATTGTGAAAATCTTAAAGTCATTTTTTTTAAATTATGTAATCTAAAAATTCTTTTGATTTTTGAATTATACAATCTGAAAATTATTTTAATTTTTGAATTGTATAATTTAAAAGTTATTTTTTACATAAAATAGTTTTCATACTTTTAAGTTATGCAATCTAAAAATTTTTTTATGAAAAAAAACTTTTGAATTACACATTTTCTTCAAGTTCATCCATGACACGATAGATAGACAAGGGAGGTAGCGGCTGACAAGATGGCAATGACAGAAAGTGAGTGAAAATAACAAAGGGCAGTTTAATCTTTTAACCATCTCCATAAGGTGTACATCAAAATTATGGGGTACATAAAGAAATAGCATCTATTGGTTCTTCCTGGAATGGAAATTGGTCCAGAAATCCAGTGTAGCATTTATTACTAGGCGTTTTCTTCCGTATCTCGATAAAATTTCTCTAACACCTTTTTTTTATTCTAATAAAATTTTCTGAATGCATTTTTATATTATGAAAAACGCATTCCAAAAGAAGGAGATGTAAAAATTTTCATAGATGTAGGAAAAACAATCTTCTTGTTGTTGAATTGATAGGTCTCATATTTTCAACTCATTTATAAGTTTTATAACGTTGTTGTAATTGAACAATGTATTAAAGATACAATAAAAAAATATCAAAGTTGTTAGGTTTAAGAATAACAAGACTCTTAAGTTGTTAACACTCTTTTTTCTAACATTTTATTCTCTTATCATCATTGTTTATACGGAACATATTAAGTATTACAACTTCAAGTGAGTTGAAAGTTCAAAGATAAACAACATAACTTAAAGTCTTGAATTAAAAATCATGTCTTTATTTTGTTGTATGAATTTATATGTGCCAGCAGGTTTATTGCCTTAAATATTAATTAGAGTTTTTAAAATGTATGTCCTACACCAAGGATCAAGCCATTAAGTTTAAAAATAATTTAAATATTAAAGCCATTTATGTTTTGCATTATATGCTAATGATTATATTTTATTGGATTTTTACATAAATCACAAGTTGTAACTTTTAAGTAAAAAAAAAGTACATTTAAATCGTATGACTTGATCAAGGAGTTGGAGTGTATAATTCAAAGTGTGCATCATGAGCAAAGATAAGCATGATAACTGGGGATGACATGTCGCACGCCAAAGACTTTTTATGTGATTCTTGGTATGATTGATTTTGGAAAACGTGGCTCTAAATCTAGTATCACCATTCTCTTCTTCTATATTACACGTGTATCTACAAAACATGAACTATAAAACCATTCCTAGATTCATTGGCTCCAACTATAGGTAAGATTTTTTTATTTCAATTTTCTTCTTAGTTGAAAATTGTTGTCCCTAATTGCTGAAGTTGTTGAACCAAATATATTTACGGTTGAATATTTGAATCACAACCAACCACATACACCACAAAATAAAGCCCAGTAATATAAACACGCAAGAGTTGCTGTAAACATGCCCAATGACTTCATGATTCACGTAATTGGTGGCCATATAGTCGACAAATAATTAATATTAATATATAGTCGACAAATAATTAATATTAATATTAATATTTCAGTCAAATAACTCACTTCCTGAAAGCCAATACTTGTTTCCTTATCATTTAATTGCCAAGTTCAATTGATTACCCATCATTGTATCACTTTGTAATATTATAGACAAAATTATATATTTTGATTATTTGTGTAAAATCTTGAGAAACTTAAATAATAATAATAATAATGATGATGATATAATTATAACTTTTTTAATTTATATATGTCGAAAATATATAAAATCTCAAACAATTTGTATTGATTTAAGAATTGTAGTTTATACTCGGTTCTTTATTTTTTAAAAGATTAAAATATATAAAGTAGTGTTTCTCTAAACTTTCTCTTATAGATATGTTTAAATCCGTTCAAGATCCGCTAATACAATTAATACCTATCCAATATAACCAATCATATTTCATGGAATATTGTTAAATAAAAATATATATAATAAAGATATACAATAATCACAATACTCCCTCAAGTTGGAGCGTGAAGATCTCGAATGTCTAACTTGCGAAGTAAAATAAAATACTGTGTGTTTCCCAATACCTTGGTAGCCACAATATTGTTCTCATCCATCATCTTCTCATATGGATGATTATTTTGATCCTTTAGCAATTTCATCAGCACCTGGAGTTGATCATGGCTCAGCCCAATAGATTTCACGTCATTCCCATTCGATGTACTTCCTATTGTTGAGCTGCTTCTAGGTATGGCCTGGGCTGCATTGACCCGCACAGCACCACGGCCTCGATATGACCCTCTTTCTGTTCGCGAGAACTGTGATCTCCTACCACGACCTCCATTCTTTCCGTCAGTGCGCGGTCTATCACCCCACCACTCGGGATATCCAATGAGTGCAAAGCAAGAATTTGTGTCATGTCCACTACATTTGCAATGGGAGCAAATCATTGTTTTGTCTTTCCCATGCTGTAGCGAGGATCGCGATCCCCTACCACGACCTCCATTCTTTCTGTCAATGCACAATCTATCACCCCACCACACGGATATCCAATGAGTGCAAAGCAAGAATTTGTGTCATACCCACTACGTTTGCAATGGGAACAAATCATTGGTCTGTCTTTCTCATCCACTCTGCCACGAGCAGCAAAAGCTATTACCTCTCCTCTGTCTTCTTTTCCACGTGCCATGGTCTGTACTCGTTTTTCTTGAATTAGAATCGAGTAAACTTTATCCAGATTCGGCAACGGATCATGTGCCAAAATATTAGAACGAATAGTGTCATATACTGTGTCATCTAACCACATAAGAAAGGTATGTACCCTTTCCTCTTCTTGTTTCTTGTCAATAATCGATCCAAGATCACATGTGTATCCTTCGCATTTACAAGTTGGCGGCTGATCATAATTCGTTAATTCATCCCACAACTGTTTAAGCTTTTCGTAGTAATTGACAATGTTCATTCCTTTTTGTTTCCACTCAGCAATATTTGATTTGATTTGCTGAATTCTTGGTCCATTGACCAATGAAAACCGGTCGCGAATATCATTCTATAAGTCCTGTGCGATCTTTGACATATGAGATCGTTGAGCGAAGAGATGATTCAATGGTGTTTCAAATCCAAGACACCAATAAGGAATTAATGGTCTACCAATCTTCAAGATCCGTAAAGTCATCCATCGGCTTGATTGATCCATCAATAAAGCCAGATTTTCTTCCTCATTCTCAAAGTCGTCGTTCTTAACAAACGAGCCCATTCATCATCATTTTCACCCTTTAATGGTACCTGCGTAATCAAGTGACCAGGATTGTCAAAAGTGATTATGTCGTAAGGTGATATAGTTTTCTGTTGACGGTTGTCATCATTTGATTCTTCGGTCATGATTCAATATGTTGGGTGTATATGTGTATGACTCTGATACCATGACAAAATACCCCACTTATTTATTTCTCAAAAGATTAAAATATATAGAGCAGTGTTTTCCTAAACTTTCTCCTACATATTTGTTCAAATCCATTCAAGATTCCCTAATGCAATTAATACCTACCCAATATAATTAATTATATCTCATGAAATATTACTAAATAAAAACATATATATATATATATAATAAAAATATATAATAATCACACTATGATTCAATTTAACAATTTATCCTATAAACAAAAACAGTTAAAAGGTGTAAGAATAATTTAACTTGTGAACAGAAATTGATGCTCTAGTCCATCTATAAGGGTCGTTTAAGTGACCAAGCCCCAAACTACGTTTATATGAAAAAATCAAAAACAGGATCAATATTCAAATACAGAAAACCATATAATTTATCTCCTACGAATGTTTATATTATATGACTAATACTTTTAGTATATTAAATACTAAATAATAATAGTTAAAATTAAAGAAAAAGTAACAGCTGTCGTAGAGAGAAAAAAAAAACATATACAACTACATTATTTTTAGACTAAATTCAATTCACACTTTATGCTTGATTAATGAAATTTATTACATTTATTCTAATATTTGAAAATTTAAATTAAGGTCGGGTTTTGATTATAAACAATTTGATTTTATGCACATGATAAAATAAATCATGAATTTTAAAATTAAATAATTTAATTATTATTGACCGATATCAATATAATCATTTATTTTTATGTATTTTTATTTAGTTAATTTATTTAATAGTTTTAATTTTAAAGACAGCTGAATTCCCAATTTTTTTAAAAAATAATACCAACTCACTCTTTATCAGACTAAATTAACTCATTTCTTATAATCTCTTTCTTCTTGTAATGTATTACATGTGGTGCTTTTCACACACAATTTATTGGAGGTGGATTAAATTTCTAAGATTTTACATAATTTTTTAATTATTATTATATTCGAATTCAAATTAAATAGTAAATTATTTTAATTTCTAACAAATTCTATTATCTTAAATATTATTGCTATAATTATATTATAATATTTAAATTTAAATTATTACAATTCATTTAATTTGTTAAAAGAGTAAAATAATTTTAATCTGCGTACTTAAATAATTTTATATAAAATATATTTATCGCATACATTTATATTAGTTGTTTTTAAGGACCATATAATCACTGACAATTAGAAGTAATATAGCCTTTACTTCATGTAAACGCATTTATTGATTAACTAAAAGATTTTCTAATGTCAATAAAAAAAAGGTTTAATTTTCTCGCTTTATTAATTATATCTAATTAAAAAAAATAAACTTTCACTAAAAAATATGTTATATAATTTAAATGTACTAAAAAAATAATTTGAGTTTATAGTATAATTTTGTGATCAGAAAACATCAAATGCAACATGGAGACTTGGATGCATATCTAATCATGGCTGGAAAAAAAAAAAAAAAAAGCTAGAAAAAAAAAAAAA
>Ga0209700_106837_pt1 | contig 17011 bp, 14 predicted proteins | sample SiratroredBW_FD_187528 | JGI IMG/M metagenome (GOLD analysis project Ga0209700, IMG submission 187528) | Root nodule microbial communities of legume samples collected from California, USA - Siratro red BW (SPAdes) (version 2) | ecosystem: Host-associated > Plants > Roots > Nodule | place: USA...
CGATAAAGACATAAAGCTATCCTGACGGTGACATAAAGTTATTTTTGACAAAACACAAAGTTGACAAGACTTAAAGTTAACTTGACAAAGACATAAAGTAAGTTTGACGATGACATAAAGCTTATAAGACAAACTTGATAACGACATAAAGTTGATGAGTCATAAAGCCTTGTCACATAGTCTTTATCCTTCTGTGTCCGGACCAGCTGTATTCTTTTGAGTATCAGTAGGCCAGCGGGCCATGGTTCTTGAGAGTATTGCCAGATGGAATCATTCCAGTTGATCTTATCTTCTTTTTCTTTGGAGGTAGTAGGCCAGGGAGGCCATGGGTCCTGGGAATCTTGCCAGATGGATTTGTCCTTTTCTTCATTCCAGAAAAGTTCTTCTTTCTCAGTATCTTCCTCTTCTTTGGAGGTAGTAGGCCAGGGAGGCCATGGGTCTTGGGAATCTTGCCAGATGGATTTGTCCTTTTGTTGAACTTTTTCATTCCAGAAAAGTTCTTCTTTCTCAGTTTTTTCCTTTTCCCAATTTTGCCAAAGGAGGTTTGATTCAGAAATGAGAGTGCGTCTCTTTTTAGGAGGAAGTTGTTTCATTTTAACTTCTTTGAATTCTTCATTGAAAAATTCTGGAGAAACTTCCCAATCTGGTGAACATATCAGATCAAGATTCTTGAGTCTGTTACAACTGGAAGTTGTCTGTTTCTGTGTTACTTTGAAACCGTTGATCTCATGAAGATGTAGAGTTAATTCTTCTTTCCAAAAAGGAGGATTGTCTGGTTTCATGAATGTCTTCAGGTCTGGAAAAGTGGCATAAGCCAAAGACTGGTTTTGAGTGTATATGCATCCATTTGGGTGTTTGAAATAAGGTCTGTGAATGGTGAAAATGGAAACAAACTTGTTTGCTTGTTCTTCATCAAGTTTCCAAATGTTGAACCTGTTCAAATCTCTGTCAATCTGTTCCTTCCACCAGTGAATGGGAGAATACCATGAAAGAAACTTCCATAGTAAAGTGTTCTGGTTTTCTTGACTCATAAAATATTCAATTGCTTTGAAAGTGGGAAAGATGACAGGATATTTAAATAATGCTGTGACGCACCATAAATACCACATGTCAGATTCTGTAAACCTTTCATCCATTAATAATGGAAAAATATTCAAATAAGGTGCAGCAGGATTGAACCAAGTGGATTTAGGCTTTATTTGGTGTTCTTGGATGGTAGTTGCAAGATAATGGAACATGTGTGTTTCTGCAAAAGATTTTATGACTGTAGGAGTGATTGGCTGGATTCTTAATAATTCTGGAGGAAATTCATGAAAGTTTTGTGAAGAAGATCCTTTGTCTAAGGGTTCATTCATCATGATCAGGGGATATTCATGGGTATCTATGAAGATAAGGATTGTTCTGATGTTTTCTTTTAACTGGTGTTGTTGTGATTGGATTTCTTTGGGTCTAGATAGATAATCAGGGATCACATTCTTATTTCCTTTGATGTGTTTCACTGTAAAATCATACCTGGAAAACCATTCTTTCAGACAGAGGATTTGAGGACTTGGAGGAACTTTGTTCTTCAATTCAAGCATTTTGGGAAATGATGAATTATCAAGATGAACTTCAAAAACATGTCCTCTTAAATGGAAATAAAACTTTTGTATGCCATATTTCACTGCAAGTGTTTCTTTGAAAGTTGTGTGATAATGAGCTTCTGCTGGCTTAAACTGTCCACTGGCATGTCCACAGTAGAATTGTTCTCCTCCAATTTCTTCAATTAGGATTGCTCCCCAATGATGGTTACTGGCATCTGTCTGTAAAATTCTTTTCCCCTCTCCTGGGATCTTTAATGGAGGAGGATCTTTTGCAATTTCCTTAAGTATTCTAACTGCCTCAGTTTGTTCAGCTCCCCATGGTGGGGCATTCTTTCTCAATAGTCTTGACAATTTTGAGGTGTGACAAGAGATATTGGGAATGAAATCTCTGATGTAGTTCAGAATTCCAAGGAATTGTTGAATTTGTTTGACAGTAAAGTTTTTCTCAGGAAACTTTGGTAGTTCTTCAACAAGATGGGGTTGAGGAGAGTATTTTCCTCTGGAAAATTTCATTCCAAGGAATTATATTTCTGTGGTTCCAATTTGAGACTTTGAAGATGATAGCATGAGGCCATACTGGTGACTTAACTGATATAATCTTTCTAACAGTTCTTTATGGCTTTTTTCATCAGGTGAGAATAAAAGGATGTCATCTATGTAGATGAGTGCAGAGGTTAATATGGGCTCAAGAATTCTGGTCATGGTTTTTTGGAATAGTGATGGTGCAACTTTCAATCCAAAAGGTAGAACTGTCCATTGGAAATGGGCATTGGGTATGCAAAATGCAGTTTTGGGCCTATCTTTTGGGTCTAGCCCAAGTTGCCAAAATCCTGATTTTAAATCAAATTTTGAAACGACAAAGGCATTTGTGATATACGAATAGAGAGTGTATATCTTGGGTAAAGGAAACTTATCATCTTTGAGGAAAAGGTTCAGTGGTCTGTAATCAATGACAAGTCTCTTTTTGCCTCTAATTTTTTCTGACCTTTTCTCTACGTAGAAAGCTTGGCATGCCCAATCAGAATTTGTAGGTTCAATGAGTCCTTGTTTCAAAGGTTTCTAACATTCTTCCATGGCAGCTTGTTTGTCACTGGGTGTCATTCCAGGATGAGTAGCTTTGATTGGATTAATATCTTCATTTAACTTGAATGGTAATTGAACAAAGAACTCTTCATTCTTCCAGAGTGGTTTTGGATGTTGAAATGATTCATGACTGTCTGCAATCATTCTCAGGAGTTTTTCTTTGTATTCTAGGTACTCTGGGGGTGTTTCTGATAGACTGAACATTTTCATCAAAGGATTGAATGGTTTAAAATATTTTTTATACCTTACTCCTTTTGGAAGTAATCTGATCCCTTTGAGTTGGGTGTAAATGTCCATTCCTATGAGAATGTCTTTTTCTGGAAGATCAGTTCCGATGACTTTTGTATAAATGATACAATCAGGAAAAAACCTGATTCCAATCTTTTTCTTAGTCATCAATTCTGTTGTAAAAACTTCTCCACTTGCTGCTTTGAATCTTAGTTTCTTCTGTTCCCAAAGATCTGGATGAAGAACCCTGGGATTCATCATTGTCCTGGCAGCTCCTGTGTCTATGAAAGCTATTACTTTTACTGGAATCTCATATTTTGAGGGCAGTATATGGACCTCGATGTTTGGTGAAGGTGGGATTGAGACGAGACATTGTTCCTCCATCTTGATTATCTGGTCAAATGTCAGGATTGGAAAATGGTGCTGGCACTCTTCATCTTCACTGCTGAATTCTTCCGAATCTGTATCTGTTGTGTCTGAGACGTCAATACCAAAGATAGTATCAGCATCTGGATATTCTTGTTCACTGAAAAGTGATTCTAAATCTTCTTCTATTTGTAATGTCTGGATGAGTCTTGCTGATTTTTCTGTTTTATTGGGACAGGATTTTGCAAAATGTCCTTTTTCTCACAGATGAAGCATTTGTTTCCTTTTCTTTTCCTTGGGAATGATTTATTTTTGAAGAATTTTACCTTTCTTCTTCCTTTGTATCCTTTTCTGTATTTGGAGCTTTTCATGAAGTCTTTCTTTTTTGAAAAAGACTTGTTCTTGCATGAACAGTCTTTCTTTTTGCATTTTATCTCCAAATATTTCTTTCTGCATGTCTTTGAATATCTTTTCTGGTTCTTGATGATCCCTTCAAGGAATTGTTGCTGATTGCATATTTTGTCAAGGGCAACAAGACATGTCTGGTGGATTTCTCCAAAGGTTAATTGAGTAATTTCCTTGTTCTGCATGTTGAGCATTCTGTATATTTCTCCTTGAATTTCTTCAGGAAGTGAGCTTACATAGGTGTTCTTTAAGCTCGCATCATTGTAGCCATTTAATTGATAGAAACGTTGTTGCATCCTTTGAAAATGGCGTTCAATGTCTTTGATCTTTAAAGAACAACACTTCATCTCAAAATACTCTTTTCTGATTTCCTTATTGACCACATCAATGTTTCCAAGGAATTCAAAATGGATGGTAGAAATTACTGCATCTGTATTGTCGAGCCGGTGGAGTAGATCCTGGTTTGTGGATCCTATGCTCTGGTACCATTCTTTTAATGTTCCAGTCATTCGAGCACAGAATTCTTCAATAACTTTGTATCTGTCAACATCTGGACTGATCATCTTTGCATCCATCCATGATTTAAAATCAAGAAGTCTTTTCCTCCAAAGTTTTGGTGGAATGTCATCGAGCGAAAACAAGGGTGTTCCAGATATCCCTTTTAATGAGGTATTTACTTCTTGAGCATGTAGTCCAGGAGTTGATGTGGATGCTTCTCCATTTTCATTTGAGGCCATGAGTATGTTTGTTAAGTCTGCATACTCTTCATCAGAGGCGTTTTTAGAGACATCTTCTGTAAGCCATGAAGGTTTTTCTATTTCTTCTTCTTCAGAATCTTGTGATCTTTGTGAATCTGCATCAAAGGATACCATGATCTAATGGTTCTGCTTCATCCTTTGCTTCTTCAGGAGAAATAGTTTGAGAAGTAGTTGCTATCTTCTCTGTTCTTTTGCCAAAGTTTGTAGTTTGTTCTGGCAAATTGGGTGGCAGAAACAGTGGTCTTGTTGGATATTGGATAATTGTGCTTGTGAGAAGTTTTTTTGGTGATATGGGGAAAGGAGTGTAAGTATCTTCATGAGGAGGTTTAGCCATGGTTTTTACATAATCTTCAATTTCAAAGACTTGTCTTTTGAGTTTCTGAAGTTCTTGTTCTTTTCTGGAATTTTCATGAAAACTTCTTTCTGCGGCCTTCTCCCTATCTTTCTCTAAGGCTTCAATTTTTTGTTTTGTCTCAACATAAGCCTTCTGAATCCTGTCTGACATCTGATTTAGCATATATTGAAAATCTTCGGCTAGTTTGTCCACCTTTTTCTCGATAACCTTCAAAAGGTTGTTTTGAGCTATTGAGTTGGTGGTTTGCCAATTCAGAACCTCCTCTGCTTGAGAAGAAGGTTTATAGGTTCCATCAGGGAGAACTTCTGTTGGCTGTATAAAAGGCTTTGTAGAGATCTGTTTTTCTGCATTTGTTTTTCTTTCTAAGGAAGGAAAACCTTCCTCTGTAAACATAAAACAAGGTATGTTTTCTGGTAAGCATGGTGTGTTTTTTGGTAAACAGGGTGAGCAAGGTGTGCTCTTTGGTGAACAGGGTGAGCATAGTGTGCTTTTTGGTTTTTTCTCTGAAGAAGTTAGAACTGTTTCTTGGAGGTGGCCATGTGATCAAGTTAGCATCTGATGGAGGTTTGTACCCTTCTTTCCTCAGGGTCTTAATTCCTTCCCTGTATATTGGTAAAGAGGCTGTCTTCTTTCTGATTCCAATCCATGGACGATTTTCAGGATCGTCTTTTCTGGATGGTTTTGGTGGCGGCTTGCACCACCTCTTCTTTTTAAGATCATCCTCATCATCATCAGAGGAGTCAGAGTCAGAGTCATTGTCTGAACTGCAGTTGCAGTCTGGATCACATACGGATGAATCTACGTCCCATAAAAAGTGTCCATTTAGTTTGTCAGAGAATATAGCCTTTCCGTTTTGTTGGAAAGAATGGACTGGGATCTTTCTTTCTTTGTCTCCAAGAGTGGTCATCATGGTGTGGAAAACAGGAGGAGTTCCACTGGAATCTTCATTTCTCCATTTGAACGTAGTTTTGACACTACCGTCAACGGAGTTTCTTCTAAAAGTAGCCTCTGTAGATATTAGGGGCTTTTCCTTTTTCTTGAAGTTCTCATAATTGCTTATCCACTCAGTTGGAATAAGCTGTCTGAGTTCTTCTCTAGGAATCTGTCTAGGAACTTGGATTATTGTGGGAATTTCTTGGTCTTCTGCAGCTAAGACCATCAGAGCGTTTCCTGCAAATTCTTTTTCTCCAGGAAGATCAAAACAGTGATCTTGAATCCTGTAGATTATTTGGTGGTGGAGTGTTGCTGAAAGAGCGGTCTCTTCCTGTGGTGCTCCTACAAGTTGTACTTGTACCTTGAATCTGTTGGGAAGAGTGGGGTCTTTCAACTGAACATTAAAGTTTGGGAAAATGGTAAGGACTGCACTTCCAGCGTTGAGTGTTGTTAGTACCGTCCCTATCACAACTTGTTCATACTGTTGATAGGTGGAGTCCAGTAGTGTGACTCTGGCAGTTACTGGGAGTCCTTTTCTTCCGTGGAGGGTCAACATCAGTCTGACTGCTCCAAGGTGAAGGGCCACGTAGTCTAGAGCTATCCATTGCTTTATAAGTTCTTTGCTTATTTCTAGATCTACGTACTGCTCTGCACTAGTAGCATGAAGTGCCACCTGGTCCATTCGGGAATTTTGGATGTATTCCCGACTTCCTTTTCGTGGTGTAGAGATCAACTTCTTGATGGAAGAGATCCATGGGAATTCTGATTTATTTTGTCGAAAAACATTATATGGACTTAGAAGTGGTGGTAAAGCATGGTCGATTTGAGATTCTTCTGGGATATGCTGATATTCTATAAGGTTTCCTATTTTAGAGGAAAGGGTCTTTTTACAGGAGTCTGAGATACTAATCTTCGAAGAAAGACTGATAGGGGTTTCTGAGGAGGTAGATGGTGTGTTCATGATTTAGGAAGATCTTTCTCTCTCTCTCTACTTACTTTAAATTCATATAATGCACCCAGTTTTTCAAAAGAAATGAACTCAGCTAGATATCAGTTAGGCTCTGATACCACTCGGTATATATATATATATATATATATATATATATATATATATATATATATATATATATGAATTTATTTATATAATTAATAATGTGAAAAAAAAAACTTTTATAAAAAAATATAACAGAAGATATAATTTCTACATTTCATCTTCATTGAAAAATACACCTTCTAATTCTGGTTCATGAAGAGATAAGCTGGTAGTTTCAAGAATTCCATTATCATTCAATGATAAGTCATCTCCTGCAATATCCCACAATTTAGTTTCCTCTTATTTGTATTTTGAGGAGTTTCTTGAGAGAAAACGAAGATTACTATGGACATAAACTAGATCTTCTGCCCTTTTAGGTGTCATCTTATTTCTTTTCAAAGAATGTATAAGAGAATAGGTACTCCAATTCCTTTCACAACAACAAAGTACCTCATCAAACATTTCTTCCTCTCATGAGTAAGTTCACCATCCTGATGTGGAGTAAGTCTTTGTGAATCTTTACTTAACCATTCATGACTATAATATCTACAACATTATAAATATAAAAATAAATAAATTAACATAATATTATAAATTTATAATCTTATAAATAAGATAAACATAACAAAAATAATCATAAAATAATTTCACATTACCTTGGATTTAAATAATGAGCAAGACAATGAAGAGATGTGTTACTCTTGGTCCAACGATCAATTAATATTGAGTTTACTATCTCGAAAAATGATGAATGTTCAACTTTTGTCTTTCTTTCATGCTCAAACATAACCTTTCTCACCTTTTTAATCATTGAATCTCACATTTCATATATTAAGTGAAGAGTAGTCATATATGTATCTATTTTTCTAAGAACATCATAAATAGGGGCAGTAAAAGCAAGTATGTAATCAACCTTAATCCACCAATTATCATCCAATAAAAATTCTTTCATTGATTGTCCACATCTTCTTCTTTGTAAGAGGATCATTCATCACTAATAACCATCTCTTGAAGTCCTTTTTTCAAACTTTCAAATCTTTTTAGCATGACTATAGTTGAAGCAAATCTTGTTTGAGCAACAGAAAGCAACTTTAATTAGTTGAACCTATTGAACATTGATATTCTCATAGAATGTCCAACAATAAATTTTTTAATAAATGTAGCATCATCAACAATTTGTGAGATCCAAAAACATTGATCATAAACAACACTATTATTTTCCATATTTTTTGTTGCACAAATATTTTTCAATGCAAGATTTAAGGTCTGCACTACACAAGAAGTCCAATAAATTGAAGGAAATTCTAATTCTATAAGCATACCCGCGAACTTACATACAGCTGCATTATCAGTTATAATTTGCACCACATTATTTGGCCCAACTTCCATAATTACATCTCTCATGTGCCTAGCAATAAAATCTTTGTCATTTATCTCATCAGATGCATTTATTGACTTTAAAAACATTGGTCCACTATCAGTGATAGCCATAAAATTTATAAGTGGCCTTTTTTGGGGATCACTCCACCCATCACTAACAATTGTCACCCTTTTTTGTTTCCATGAGTTTCTTATAGGTACTAAAAGGTTTTCTACATGAATTCCCTCTTTTGTAAGTAAAGGACCTCTCAATTTATTATATGTCGGTGGCACAATCCACTAAGATTAGAAGTATTAGCTGCATAAGAAAATGCACCCCTATAATAAGGCCTTCTTGCTAAATTAAATGATAAACCTGAAGAATAAAACATCCTTGCAATTTCATAATCAAGAGTATCTATGGCTTGAATATTGAAAGAAGACTCCAAAGGACCTTTTAATCTCTTTAGATCCTTATTTGTTTGATTTCCTTCATCAGATATAGGTGGTAGAGGGACCTTTCTTTTCTTTGACATCTCTATTTTCAATGTTGCTTCATTGTCTATTTTTTTAAACTCAACAAGTTTTGACGAACCCACCTTTGGACAACTTCTAACTCTTTCTTCCTTAATTTGTAATAAATGAGCTCTTACCTTAGTGTAAGATTCATTGAATAAAAAATCACAAAAACTTCATTTTATCATATTATTTCCCCTACCACCAAGAGTTTTTCTTAATTTTGAAACATATAGTATTATATAATAAATTTTATAAATATACTTATTAATAATCAATAGTATATTTTCAGTGCTTTTTAGCATTTTAACTCTGCAGATACGAATTTATACTCAAAATTAAAAAATCAAAAAAATAATAAAAAAACATTTAAAATAAAGTTACCGTTTCTCTTTCCATACCCTTCAGCTTCCTTCTACAAAAAATCAGAATAGTCTGACCAACCTTTCGTCTTCCACAGCTCGTCTTCCATAGTGTTTGACTACCAGACGAAGCTTCCTCCACCAAAACAAGCATCTTCACCACAGAGGGACTTCCACTCGAGAAATCGGCTCCCACCACAGAGAACTCTGCCAGGCGACTCTTCTTCTTCTTATTCTTCTTCTGTTTTTTCTCTTTTGCTTTTTTGATTTGTTTCTATTATGACTTCTAAAATTTATACTAATTTTCAGAGTAATTTAAGGAATGAAAATATTATATATGATACGATTTTCAGATTTGAATATATTTGTTTTACATTTTATAAATATTTTGTTACCATTTGCGTTTGGATTTTGTGATTTTGGTAAAAAATGTGTGTCCAATAAAGGTTAACCGTGTCTTGAATGCGCGTCTAAGGTCGTTGACTGTGTCTGACGAGCAGAAGGGTTTTCGACGCATTGTCGTTGCCGCCCCCACCGCTATCGGTGTCGGACGTGTGTCGAAGTGGGGAAGCGGGTGATTATCCCCGTGTCTGAGCTTCACAGTCCGTAATGCTTTAACAGTCTGGAAAGTTTTGTGAATCATTGGTGGCTGGATTGTTTTAAGCCATAAAGGCAGCATTTTAGTTTGCAACATTGAGAGGGATGATAATCGTGAACACACTGAGGAATGGTCATATACACGTATTTGGTGAGATCTTCATATAGAAAAATTTTGCTTACATCGAGTTGTTGCAAGTGCCAATGATTAATGGAAGCGATTGCCAGAACAACACGAATCATGCTCATCTTGAGTATATGGGAAAAGATTTTGAGGTAGTCAATACTTTTGATTTGGGAATAACCTTTGGCCACTAAACCCTGTTGAAGATAAAATAAAATCCTCTAATTGCCAGAATAAGAGGAGCAACACCAAAAATATAACGACACCAGTAATAGTAATAACAACAACAACAACAACAATAATAATAATAATAGGAAATTAAAGGAACAACACACAACAAGATTTTTACGTGAAAAACCTTCTCAATGTGAGAAGTAAAAATCACGGACACAAGTCAGTCGATCAAGTTCCACTATGATCAAATAAAAATACAAGAGAGTCTCAAAATCAGCATATATCAATGCTTAAATCCATCCAATATATTGAAGCAACAAACTTCCAAACTAGAGAACAAGTAAAAACTCACACTTCCTACAACACTCCGAAAAAATATTTTTCCCCTGGAATAAATGTTGAATCAACATCAAACTGAAGAACAATGATTTTCGAAGCCTCTGTCAAAATTTCACCTTGATCCAATGGTTAACGAGTTAGAAATCATGACTTTGTAGAAGTAGGTCGAACAAATCTTAACAAGGAGTTTTCTACTCTCTCTCACTCTTTGGCTACTGATGTTAAATAACAAACCTCTCAACTTCCTCCTTGAATCCTACTTCCTAGGTAAAGAGTAAAGAGGGGTCTCTTAATTTTAGGTTTTTCTCCACATAGGAAGGGAGCCCAACCCAACAAATCTCTCCCTCATGACTATGTAGAGGTGATCTCCAAACTGGCGATTGAGCAACAAGTTTCAAACTTCCTTCTTTGTAAAGATTTGGTCATCATGTCAGAACCATTCTCATTAGTATGAACCTTTTCAAGTTCTAATGACTTAGCATCCAAAACATCACGTATCCAATGATACCTCACATAAATGTGTTTGGGTTTTGAATGAAAAGTTGAGTTTTTACCAAGATGAAAGCACTTCGACCATCACAAAGGAGCACATACCTCTCTTAGTAAAGTCAAGTTCTTGCAAGAATTTCTTCACCTATAGCATCTCCTTGCATGCTTCAGTAATAGCAATAAACTCAGCCTCTGTAGTGGATAAAACAACACAATTTTGCAATTTAGATTGCAATAGCTCCACCTTCAAATGTGATCAAATAGCCTGAAGTAGATCTTCTAGAGTCAATGTCTCCTGCCATGTCAGATTTTGTGTAGCCAACTAGAATAGGCTTCCCACTTCCAAAACATAGCTTCAAACTTGAAGTACCACAAAGATATCTCATAATCCACTTTACTACATTCCAATGTTCTCTTTCCGGATTTGAAAGAAACCAGCTAACACTACCAACAACATGAGCCAAGTCTAGCCTAGTGCACACCATAACATACATCAAACTGCCCACAGCAAAAACATATGAAACTCTATCCATGTCTTTCTTCTCTTCTTCATTTGATGGACTTTGTTTGCAACTCAATTTGAAATGTGTACCAAGAGGAGTGCTAACAGCCTTAGCCTTCTCTCTGTGAAATCATTGTAATACTCCTTCAATGTATTTCTCCTGTGACAACCAAAGTTTCTTCTTATTTCTATCACGAACGATTCTTATACCAAGAATCTGCTTTGCTGGTCCAAGATCCTTCATTGTAAATGACATCCCAAGTTGCTTCTTTAACCCGTCAATCCTAGAGACATTTTTACCAACAATAAGCATATCATCAACATATAACAACAAGATAATAAAATTATTATTGGCACCATTTTTAACAAAGACACAATTATCTAAAGTGGTCTTCTTGTACCCTTGCTCCCCATAACAGACTTAAACTTCTTGTACCATTGCCTTGGAGCTTGCTTCAAGTCGTACAAGCTCTTCTTCAGTCTGCACACATAATCTTCTTTTCTTTTCACCTGAAAACCTTCAGGTTGCTCCATGTAGATTTCCTCCTCAAGATCACCATAGAGAAAAACAATTTTTACATTCATTTGCTCTATCTCTAAATTAAGACTAGCAACCAAGCTCAAGGTGGTCCTTATTGAAGATATCTTCACAACTGGAAAAAAAATATCTCATCATAATCAATTCACTTCTTTTGCCTGAAGCCTTTAACCACCAATCTAGCCTTGTACCTCGGAGAAGAAGAATTTTCTTCATGCTTCAACCTGTATATCCTCCTATTTTTTAAAGTTCTCTTGCCTTCAAGTAGTTTTACAAGCTCAAATGTTTGATTACCAAGCAAAGATTGCATCTCATCTTGCATAGCATCAACCCATTTTTTGTTTCTGTTGACTATCCATAGTTTCCTCATAACATTCAGGTTCACCCTCATCATTTAAGGTCACGTATTCATCAGATGGATACCTTGTTGAAGGTCCTCTCTCCCTAGTAGACCTCTTAAGTGAAACTAAGGGATCTGTAAGTATTTCATGTGGATCATTACCAACATAACCAACAGGAGCATCTGGATGATCTTCTATGTGTGTGATTATCTTGTTGAATTGGATCTGCATCAACCAAGTCATCACTTTGTTTGGACTCATCCTTTTCCATCTACTGAATGTCCTCAATAGTCTGGTCTTCTAGAAATACCACATCACGACTTCTCACAAGCTTCTTCTTAACTGCATCATAAATTTTGTAGCCATGTTCATCCCGACCATAGTCAATGAAGATGCATTGCGTGGTCTTCATGTCCAACTTGGACCTCTCATCCTTTGGAACATGAACAAATGCTTTACACCAAAAAACGCATAAATGATCATAAGAGACATTCTTGCCAAACCAAACATTATCTGGAACATTATCATCCAAAACAACTGCAGGACTGAGATTGATCAAATGAACTATTGTAATCAAGGCTTCTCCCCAGAAATGCTTAGGTAGCTTAGCTTCATTAAGCATGCACCTAACTCTCTCAATGATTGTCCTATTCATCCTCTCTACCAAACCATTCAGCTAAGGTGTTTTAGGAGGTGTCTTCTCGTGCCTAATACCTTGTTGCTTGCAATACTCATCAAATGACCCACAATATTCACCACCATTATCTGAATGAATGCATTTAAGTTTCTTTCCCATTTGTCTCTCAACCATGACTTGAAATTGCTTGAATTTCTCCAAGACTTCGTTCTTTGTCTTCAAAGAATAAGCCTAAAGCTTCCTTGAGTAATATCAATGAAAGTCACAAAATAAGAAGCAACACTAAAGAAATTTTCCTTCAAAGGACCACAAACATTGGAGTGTACCAATACTAAAGGATTTGATTTCCTTGAAAGAGGATGCTTCTTGAAAGATAGTCTTCTCTATTTCCAGTCATGCAATGAGAACATTTCTCCAACTATGCATTCTTCAAGCCTGAAAGTACATCCTTCTTTCCCAAACAATTAAGTCCTTTTTTGCTAATGTGACTAAATCTTCTATGCCACAAATCTAAAGCTTCTTTGTTTTCAACTGCATTCACACTAACTCTTGAAATTGTAGATTGCATCACATAAAGGCTTGAAGTCTTGTTTCCTCGAGCCACAACCAAGTTTCCTTTGGTAAGCTTCCATTTTCCATCACAAAAATAGTTAATAAAGCCTTCATCATGAAGCTTTTTAACCGATATTAGATTCAAATAGACATCTAAAGCATGTTTAACATCCTTGAGTAGCAACTTCACTCCAGCATTTGTTTCTAGACAAACATCTCCTACACCAATCACCTTGGCCACGCCATCATTACCCATCTTAAGCATTCTAAAGTCACCTAAAGTGTAAGATGTGAAGAATTCCTTCCTTGGTGTGACATGTATTGAGGCACCACTGTCAATTACCCAACATGACTCATCAGATGTAACATTGATCGTATTCTCATGACCCACAATGAGAAGGTCATCTGATGTAGCAGTAAACACAGTGTCACTATTGTTTTAGTTTCTTTCTTGCTTGCCTTTGTTCTCCCTCTTCCAAAGAAAACATTGTTTCTGGATGTGGCCATTTTTGTTGCAGTAATGACATGTAAGATTCTTGTACTTTGATCTGAACTTGCTTCGGTTTTTACCTCTACTTTGTGGACCTTTATTCTAAATCCTCCCCCTATTTTCAGTAACCAACATCTCTAAATGAGATGAAGAACCTTGGATTTTCCTTCTCACCTCTTCATTCAAGATGCCACCTTTGACGAGTTGCATGGTTACCACACCATAGGAGCAAAATTAGTAATTGAGACCTAAAATGTCTCCTTAGAATCCGATAGAGTATTTAGTTGAGGCGTAAGAATATGTTGATGTTTTCTTTGGACACGATGATTTTGTTAAGGCGTATAGACACAACTGATTTGATGAAGAATTCCTTTGGATGAAAAAAAAATGTTCAAAAAATTTAGGGTCATTATCAAATCTAACACATGTAATTGTGGTTTGAAATTGAGTTTCAATTAAAATGATGAAGTTTTAAACTTGTGTTTTGACTTCCTCTTTAGATTCTAAATGAATTGTCCACGTATAACGACTGAAATCATTCACAACATTTAAAAAATATTTGTGACCATGAATGGAAGGGTGAGAACAAGGTCCCCAAATATCTTTATAAACCAATTCAAAAGGTTTTAAAGCTCTATTATGTTAGGAGAATATGACAATTTCTTCTGCTTAGCTAAGTGCTAATATCACAATTTTCTTCAACATGTTTAGGAATAAAGGGGAATTTGGAATAAGGACATTGAGACGTGTACTGGAAAGGTGACCTATTCTAAAATGCCAAAGGTTATAGTTGGTAATAGGTGGGGGGGAGAAGTTGTTGATGTAGGGAACTTTAGTAATGACTTGGTTAACATCCTTGTTTGCCTTCAAGTGGTATAATCAATGTTTCAATCTAGCCAAACCAATCATTTTCAAAGACTTTGTTTACTGTATTTCACATTGAGAATGAGAAAAGGTGAGTGTATTTTAATGTAGACAAAAGCTTGGAGATTGAAATAAGATTAAATTTGAAATTTGGAATAAAAAAAACATCATGGATAAGGAAATGTGATGATAGTTGGACACTTCCTGAAGCATGAGCAACAATTGTAAATCCATTGGGTAAGTTGACATGCACATGTTGTAATTTTAAAAAAATTAAAAAAAAATATTAAAGGAACATGTAATGTGGTCTATAACTCCAAAGTCAATAATCCAACAGGTGCAATTAATTGTGTGAGCAATAGGAATAGTGTGTGCATTAGACAAAAAATGTGTGTTGGTGGTGGTAAAAAAAAAAGAAAAATAGGTACCAAAATGCATGCTAGGAATGTCATTAGAATTGGGTTTGGACAATTTAGAAACATTGACATGTTTGGGCTAAGAAGAATTTGTTGATCGGTTGGCATCCACATTTGGTTTTTGTTGTTGAAGAAGACCTTGATATTGGGCTCTAGTTAGGGTAAAGTCCAACGCGTTGGAGGAACTATCTTGGCTAACCAAAAAAAGGAGTGCTTGAAACCCCTTGTAATGCGACGCAGTTGATGGCAGTAGATGAGGAGGAGTTGTCCAGATTGTGGAATCTTGGTCATCCGGAGTAATTTCAATGGTTAAGAGGATAATCGTGCTTGGACTAACAAACATCTATAGTGTGTCCTATGCGACCGCAATAAATACACCTTTTGTTGGAATTCAGCTCAAGTGTTGCCTCTTAGTGGTTCGCCATGTCCTCTTCCACCATGTCCTTTTGATACAACAATTGTCCAACATTAATGAATGCATTTGGTTTGTCAATTGAAGATGGTGAAGCAGAATGTTGTTGCTCCAGTTGGATAACCATGGAGAAGGTAGTGGGTCCATCAGAAGCATCTGGGAGCGATCAATGAAGAATTGATTATCTAAGCCTTTAAAAAAAACAGATTATAAAGTCTTGTTGATGATATAGTTTTGCGAAGCAAATGCAAACAGGAAGGGAATAAAAAATATTGAGTTCCTCCCATAGTGATTTCAAGGTTGTGTAATAATTATAGACCGATCAGGCACCTTGTCGGATATTATATATTTCTTTTTGGAGCTCTGCTATGCGAAGTAGATCACTTTGCAAAAATCGTTCTTGAAGGTTCGTCCATGTGTCTATGGCATGGTCAAGAAAAATGACACTCTGCATAATTGGAGGTGACAAAAAGTTTAGCTGCCAAGAGATGATAAGGGTGTTACAACGTTCTCACGAAGGATAAATGGGATTAGTTTCAGTGTGACACATGATACTAGAGCCCTTATGGCTCTGATACCATGTAAAATATAAAAGAACAACAGTGTTGGCCCAAGATCGAACAATCAAAGGGGTGGAAGAATACAACCAAAAAGAATAACCTCAAAAATAAAGGAGAATGATTCAAGAGAAGAGGAAAGAAACTTTAAAAGACTTTTATTTTTCAAATTGGCTTGATACAAATAGCTCTATTTATAGTAGTCATGGGAACATTCTATACTCCTAATTAATTTGAACATTCCTAGCTATAATTTCTTCAACTACCTTATTAATTATAGACAACTGTAAAACAAAAATCAACTTTATTTTCAACACTATTAACCTAGAATCAATGAGAGAAAGTATGAGAAATAAGAAATTAGTTATTATTAGATTCATTTACCTCGTATTTATTATTATTATTATTATTATTAAATTATAACTTAAATAATAAAAGTAAAATAAATTAATAATAAAGATGATAACAACAATAATAAAAATTTAAAGTTAGCTAGGTAATGAAATTAGTTGAATTTCAAAATTGAAGGTGAGTTTTTAACATTTAATAAAGATTGATAAGTAGCAAATTGAACAAAATAGCTAAATCATACAGTTTTCTTCAAGTAAAAATCCTCAATTATGATATCTTGATTGAATAGAAGTTAGATTCACTTAACTAATAGAGTGTGATTGCTATTGAAGATTAATATTCCAATTTCTTTCACGTATATATATTTTTTAAACTTTAATAGTCATAAATAAAAAATCATAGAAATAAAAATGTTTTTATTCAAATAGTATAACACTCTTTATGGTTCAAATGTAATTCTAAGGAAATCTTATTTGTAGAAGTCATTTTATAAAGTTTTAATTTGATTTCGGTACAGTTAGTGTCACATCAATTTTAAGGTTTTATCTAATAAACCTCACATTCTTATTACTATTTATTTAAATATTGACAAATATATATATATATATATATATATATATATATATATATATATTTAAGAAAAAAAA
>Ga0209700_106838_pt1 | contig 17007 bp, 7 predicted proteins | sample SiratroredBW_FD_187528 | JGI IMG/M metagenome (GOLD analysis project Ga0209700, IMG submission 187528) | Root nodule microbial communities of legume samples collected from California, USA - Siratro red BW (SPAdes) (version 2) | ecosystem: Host-associated > Plants > Roots > Nodule | place: USA...
CAAATTAACTACTCTAATCATCAATATCACCTACTAATTGCTAATAAACATCACAAATTGCTTACCTAATGCTTCTATTAAAGAGTATTTCAAAGATTTTGAATATTGAAGAAACGGGGAGGACGAATGGCTTACTGAACCGGACGAATTTGGTGTGAACCGGATGGCTTACAAACGAATCGGATGGAGGAAGCTTTTTGTTGCACTGGCACACCGGAGACAGCTTGGACGACGAACGGCTGCGGTTGGACGAAAGGCGGCAGTTTGAGAGAAGCTTAGGGTTTCTCGAATTGGGGAAAATATAGGGTGGGAGAGATGAAAGCTAGTTTTGTCTTTTCATACTTAACTGAAGGGTTTAAATAGAAAATTCCGCATTGATATGGGGTGCAGAAAGAGTATATGGGGGTGCAGAAAGAATTTGTCGTAATTCCGCACTGCAAGAAGAAAAGGTCGTAAAAGAGTTGGGCATTTAAAGGTTAATGGTCTTACGGCCCAATATGATTTTATGTTCACTGAATCACTGGTTTCTTAAGAGAGCTTATTCCTGTACCTCCATACGTTCTTCCTTGCATCTCCATATCTTTTTAATTTTTTCAAATTATTCATTTTGAAAAGACTCCTTTACTCCTATAAAAGTTATTATATATGTTTTGATTTTTGGAATACTCTATTTCAAAACGTAAAATTTGATTTTCGGAACAGCTAATTCCAAAAGTTAATTTTCACATTCCAGAATAACTCCGGAAACATAATTTCACTTTCGAATCCGAAAATAATTTCAAAAATAGGTCATTCCAAAAACTAAAATATACATCTTTATAATATTATCAAGATGGCTTATACTGCAAGCTGTTTCTAAATCCGAAAATAATTTCTGAAATAAGTCATTCCTGATAGAAAAGTACATCACTATTTTTGTTTCTAAAATAGACCATTCCAGAAGCAATTTGGAAGTGCATTTTTTGATTTCTGGAATTGCTCATTCCAGAAGAAAAAAGCAAAAATAAAAATATATTATACAAAAATAGAAAAGTATGGAGATACAGAAGACAAAGAGATACATGAGCAAGCTCTCGTTTCTTAGGCCTTGAGGCCCAGTAAATTCTGAACTGGACTTTTCTTGTAAGCTCTTCTTTAAAGAACAACATAGTTTCAAGTTTCACTGACCATAAAATAAAACAGAAAATTCTAAATATTAGTTTGAATATAAGTATATTACTTAGATTTAGTTTTTGCATTTATGTACACCTCTATGAATATTCACTCTAGGTTTTATAGGAGCTATCTTCATATAATAAATAATAGATAATATATTAATTATTTTACATTGAGTATTAATTCTTAACGTTTTTAAATATACTATTTGGAATATCATGCATCCTGCAGTCCGACTTATAACATAATAATTATAAGGAAATATTGTTATGAAAGGAAAATATTACTAAATTTTCTATTATCAAGGAGATGAAAAATTAGTCTCAACTAAAAAAATAATCTTTCACATGGAAAAATAAATTATAAATTTCATTTTTTATTGATAAAATATTTCCTATTCATATTGTAATGGTGATTTAGTAATTTTATTGCTTCAATATTTTAATTTTATTTTATTGTAAAAAATACCAACGATGTTATAAAATTGTTTAATACAATTAATAATAAATTATTGTCAATTATTTTTAACTAATTAAAAGGAATTTATTCATACCTAATATTGTATCAAAATATAAATCCACACATTTTTTTATATGTTATCACGATAAGCATTATTAAGCATAACTTATATATATGCCACATAAGAAGGGTAAAGAAAAGGAAGAGGATGAAGTGTTTAAATGAATTGAGGCTATGTAGGACAAGATGTTGTAGTCGAAAGAGGTTGATTATTGTGATACTGGAACAAGGAGGGTGGAGCATGTTTAGGGTAGTAGGAGGTGGACAATCATAGACGATATGAAAGGAGAAAGTGTCAATAACAAAGTGACACAAGACTTTATATTATAGTTTGCCTGGGTAAAGAAATTAATACCAATGATGAGGGTGGTCTAATATGTTTGTAGTCCTCTGTTTGGTACTTTAGTTTGTTAATCTATTTGAGTATGATATTGAGAGTTGAATTGAAGTGAATATCACATATTCAACATGCAAAGTGTAATGATTATCACATATTTATTTTTTCAAAACATAAATTCATCTTATTTTTTCAATCTTATACCAAAATGGTTATATGGTAAGAATTGGGGTGAGATCTATATACTTAATTGGTGGAAATCCAATTTTAATAATTATTAGAGATGTAATGGTAATTGAATAGATGAAGTGGGTCTTTTATGTATCAATCGTAAGATATTGACAACAAGTCATACTTAATTATATTGTATAGTAGATGTTCATTCCACTTGGATGACATTAGATTCATTATGATTCATTTATATTTACGTTGATTATCTTAACATTCATGTTTTGTGATAAATGAAATATTTTATTTGTTTACAAGAATGGAATCTAAGTATACTAAGGATTTGCTTATGTTTGATTCTTAAATATTTGTTAGAGAAATCAATTTAGTAAATATTTTTTTACTTTTATTGAAAAGGAATTGTTATAAAGTAATACTAAAATTGTGCTACATTAATGGTGAGAGTTCTAATAGTTATCCTGTGAAATACACCTAATTTGGAAAGAAAAAAAAATGGTGCTTGACATACGTGAACTTGACTAGCTTGTTCTAGAATATCATACAAGTGTTAGATTATGAAAATAAAAGGAAGACATAGAAATAGAGTATATGTTGACTTTTTATTCAAGTTTACAACAAGTTATTTAATTAAAAAAATTGATGATGATATAATTTAAATGTTTCAGTTTTAGATTAGGATACGAAAATTTCAACAAATTTTATTCTTTGAAAAGTATTAAGACAATATTATATTATTTATCTATATCAAACATGGTTGAGAACCGCAATAAACAATATATTTTATGACTTTAACCGTTCTTATTAACGAGATGAAAAAAATTAATCACTCGATAATATATGATATGTCTATTTGTTTGTTTTCTATTTTATCATTTCATCTATTTGTATTCGTGTTATATCCATACTTTAATTATTAATGAAATTCTCTTATCAATTAAAAAATTTACTTCTATTCATAATAATAATATATAAAAATATTTTATAACAAATAAAATTAACTTTAATATTTTAAAGAAATAATTAATACTCATTATCATTAATCTAACTTATTTCTTTCACTCTTTATATAAATCATCAACAATAACAATAATAAATTTTATACAAAATATAATTTAACAAACACTTTTAGTATTAATCTTGAATATTGATTTTAAAGTATTACATCACTTAATATTAATTTATATTAAATTTAATAATATATATTAAAATAAATTTTGATCAATAATACTAACTATTAATATTAACAATGATTAAATTGTTTAAAATTCATAAATTTATTATCATAAAAAACATCTATTAATTATTTAATCAATATTAGTTAATTTAGTTCAATGATTTATATAAAATTTATCATATACATAATTTTAAAATGTTGTTATTTTCCTTCCCTCTCTGTTTTTCTTTTTTCCTCAAAATGTTATAATTTATCATATACAGCCCAATTCCAGCATGGGAAGGTAAAACTGATACCAAAATTCAACAATCGGAAAATCAAATTCTATGTTATCTTTTAAATATTATTTGGGTTGTGGTAGCTGAGAAAAAAATTGACAATTATGAGACTGAAAAAATATGCAGTAGAAGTCTTGCAACCACAAGATATTTCTTAGAATTTGACTAGACAATGCTAAGACCCTAGGAAGGTGCCCCTGTGAAAAAAGAAAAAACAAAGAGGAAACTTACAGTATGTTAACGTTTTACGTATTAGAATATGAGTTGACCAATAACAATAAAAATAATACATAAGTGGAAAATGGGAAGAAGTGAAGGAACTTAACATATATTTGCATGTCTTCCATGTACATTGGAATCTGATCTCAGTAGTCCTACCATAGTACCATTACATAACTATATTTCAATTTTTTTTCCTTGTTTCTGCACAACTTGAAATATTCTAAGCTCTAGCAGTATTTTTTTTTTTTTTCACCATACAAGTTTTATTGGTATGATGTAATTGAAATATGTTATCTTCTGTATTTTAATTAAAGAAAAAAAGTTAAATTTTTTATTATTTAAGAAGTGTTTTATTTTTAAATTTTTGAAATATTGTAACTAGGACAAGTGAAGATACAAAAGAGAAAATGAGAGCAGAAGAGTCCAAAGAAAGAGCACGCCACTGGCGGCTACACCTCCGCGATGGGCGCTGCTCACTGAAGCCACGCTCTGCCACATGTCAGTCTCTGATTGGGTCCTAAACGGCATTAGGAAAAGCCTATATCCAAAACGACAGAGACACATAATAAGATGTAACACTTGTGTTGAGTTTGCATGCCAACTTAGCTTGGCTTAGCCTAGTGCTTCCATTTAACTATGGTTTGACTCTATCACATTATTATTAGCCTAATTTTGTGGATCCTCGAGCCAGAGCCTGCACCAATGCATGCGCCAAAAAAATCAAATCTATCACCACTTCATGCCTTCATACCCATAACCAAGTAACAGCCACTTCACCTTCTTCCATTAAAATACTCAACAAAAATAAAAGTTACACCCCATGTGAATGCAACATAAATTAAACATGCTATCATAATATTACCATTTCTTTAATGCAAGATTACATAAGACGCAGTGTTAATTAAAGGTTTTTTTTTTTTAATCCGCGTGTGCGACTTTTCTTGCCAAAGTCTGCTGTTTCACTGTGCCGGAGATTTGGTGGTCGGAGTTCTAAGATTTTCTTCCCATTTTTCAATTCGCTCATTTTAATCTTGCTTTTCTTTAATAATGTCTTGTAAGAAGAACCCAATTATTATTATGTGAATGCGTACGGTACCTAATTAGTAGTACTAACTTAATTATGTTTTCACATCATTATTTTATTACCTTTTAAGTTTGTTTGTGTGTGTTTGTTTTCTATGTAAATTACTGTTTTGTCCTTTCTTTCTGATGTTCTGACATGTGTTTTTGCTAAGCGTGCTGCTTCTCATGGTTTGTGATTGGTTTCGGTGGAAGAGAGGGTGACTTGATGAGCTTTTCTTTCAAATAAGTTAAATGGCTTGTTAGATTAAATTTAATACTAGTTGACCTGATCAAAATAATTTACACTGTATTTATTGATTGGATAAAGAGAGAAATTTGTTTAATTTTACTTCACAAACTATGCTTTTATTATAAAAAAAATATATTTTTCATAAAAGAAACTCTTTTTATCTTCATATTGTGTCTTTCTACAATAGTTAAGTTACTTTCATTCACAGTACCTCTCATTCTTCTTTTATTAACAAAGAAAATAAGATATTAAGAGTTGAAGTCATATCAAAAGTACATATTTATATTCCAGATATATTATGAAGTATAACAAATATAATAACATATTCTAAAATTAATCTTATTAGGGTTGTACATTAATGCACATAATAGAACACACTGAGCTCTTAACTAAACTCTACACAAAACTTAACTAATTATTATCACCTTTGGTCTTTAATAAATCTCAACCTTAGTGGGACAAACATATTTCCTAATGAAAGAACCACTCCAAAAGTTGACAATCAAGAGACTTGTTTATAATTTCAAATTCAATGTTTTGTGCATTATTTTGTCCTTTTTAAATATTATATTTGTTTTGTGCATTATTTTGTCCTCTTTAAATATTATATTTTTAAAGAAATAAATTTTGATTATTCCTTTTGGTCTGTAAACTAAATTATGACTAAAATTACAGTACAAAAGAATAAATTTGTTAAAACTTAATCTTTTGAAATTAAAATATTTTTTTGGGAACTTTGACATAGAAAGTAAGAATGGGAATAATAATAATAATTACATATTATTACAATGAATTAAAAAATATAATAATAAGATAAATATCAAAATATAAAAATACACATAATTTTACTAGTTTAATTCTATAATAATCTATATCCAATTTAATATAGATCATCTAACATATTTTTTATTAAACTTTCTTATTTTTTAAGTACAATAATACTTATGTAAATAAAATAAAAAATTACATGATATTTTATGAAATACTCTTCAAGAAAATATATGATATAAAAATCTTCAATTACATACAAACAACACCTGATATAGTAACTTAGTAAAATATAATAAAAGAAAAAATATCACCTAGAGTGATAAATATTTTTCAAAAGAATCATAACAAAAAACTTATAACATGATCAAATTTTTTATTAATTTATTGTTTTTTTTTATGTAACTCATAAATTATTTTAAATCAATATAATAGATCATTTTAAAAAATAATTGATTATTTATGAAAGTATAACTCTTCAAATAACTTAACTTAATTGATTACTTAAAATAATTAATTATTTGTTATTTGTGAAACATGTGAAAACTATTTTTGTTTAGAATAATAGATTAAAACTTGACATAATTTATTAAATGCGGAACAAAAGAGAAAACATATTTTAAGAAAACATATTTTGATAAACACAATGGATTACCGTTTCAAATAATTGATTATTTACAAACACAATGAAAAACTAGTTTGGATGAGTTGTAGGTAATCCATTATGAACACAACATAATAGATCATATATTCATAGAAAACAGAAAAATAATTTTGAAACAAGTCTTATAATTATACTTATATTTTAATCATACTAAACTAATGAAAAATAAAAAGAGAAACTATTAAGAAGAGGTGCATATATCATAAAATATCAACACTGTAATTTCATATACACTCTTTTTATCTTAAATTAATTGGTACTTATATTTTCTTTTTCGGAACTTGGTCCATGTGTAACACCTCATAATATAGCATCACTAAAAGGCCTCAATTTAATATAAAACATAAGTATTTTTAATAGAGTAATTCAAAATATATATTTTTTTCATTTGAAACTTTATACATTCTCCCAATATAACTAAATAAATATAAAATAAACTATTTTGATATAGTTTCATGGTCAACTTAAGATATATCTTCTCCTGTGACAATATTATCTATTTTAGTGTAACACACCTGGTATATTTCAAGTACCCATAGAGTCAGGATGTCTTATTCTTAACAAATTCTCAAACAATGCATGTCTTATAATATCTTAACTCAGTATTTTCTTTCTCTGAAAATACTAAGCATCGAATACCATTTTGTAACATTCATTAATAATTCAAGATCACATTCCACTACACATATATCTACCATAGAATAACAAGATTAACAAAATCAAGAAAAAAAATGATTAAATTTAAAATACATAGCAATCCTCTATTCTAGCCCGACCTAAGGAATGGCGTCGTTCAACGATACTCAAATCCGATAGCAGAGTTATTGAACTACGCCTATGCACCCCAACTTGCAACGCATGAACTCGAGAGCTGGCAAGGCTTGTTCTGTCTGTCGCCAAACAAATTGTCATGACATGACCAAACTCGAGAGCAACTTTTTTAGTTCACGCCCAACGTATATGATATGGCGCCCGATGCCTTTGCAAAATTTCAAAACCTATTCTACATGGTTAACTAAGTCAATCCAGATTTTTACCAATTTATAGGTTCATTTACCACTATGTTTCACAACCGTGTTAATCTACGAACAAATTTCAGATATTCCACCAATCATTAATTAATACCTTATTCCAATTTTTCAATCCAAAATCACTAAATTTCTATTTCAACATATGGAAATACATTAACTATCACAATGCATATTAATATCACAACCAAGAATAAATCTATACTACGAGTGCATTCAAGTCCTCCACCTAAAGTTCTATATCTACTGGAAAGTTAGTTTTTTCTTATCTGTCTAATAGTAGAATCACCTATAAAAGGCTCTAAGTTACAACTTAAAAAGATGATTTATCCTGCAACACATAGTTCTGATCAAGGATTTGAACTTACCCCTAGAATCTAGAATGAACAAATACCATTCTTGATGTCTCATAAACCACATACAAGAAAGTACAACACAAATTTTCAAGGAAACTCTAAACTGACTCAAGAACAAGAAAAATTGAACTTACCCAAACCAAAATTGTGATAAGTTAACCTTGCTCTGCATTATACCAAAAATTTGATGAAGACTTCTGATCTTCAATCTGATGACAGATGGAGACAAGATTTTAGAGAGACGACAGAAAGAACTAAAAAGTTTTGTTATCTAGAAAGATAGTAGTTTTTTTGTTAGAATGACTCTAGGACCCTGAATCCTAACAGTAGGTGTTGTCTCATGAACAAACTACAACTCTCTCTCTCTCTGTAGTTTGTTGGCTATGAGACAACATCTACTGCTACGATTTATATGATACTATAAACAAATAGATAATTATTGTGGATTAAAACATCAAGTAAGTTAAATGGTGTTTATTATTGTATTGTCAGACCACACATTAGATTTTGAAAGAGTGAAATAAGAACATATATTAAAATATATACTTTAAACTCACCATGATTAATGTAGTTGAGGTTTACATACTTAAGGTGTTATATCTATGATAAAGAATGCTTAATACAAATCTGGTAGAAGATATCATAAGATATTCTTCAATAAATATACTAGAAATGTGGATCCATGTATATAGGAGTATGAGTACGATGAATGTATGAGATATTTCAATGTTAAGTTGCACAAACTTAAAAGTTATGAATTCTTGGTAATTCTCTTGCAATAATTTATACTTGTGTTTGGTGTTCTCTATCTGATAATGCATACAGGACCAAATTCTAGAGCATATTGTAGAGTTATATTTGGAAGTGTGACTTAGAGATGTTATATCCCTTTTGTAGACAAACCCATACATGTATGTTAAATTTTAAGCTAGTGTAAGCATTTAATTGTTACACACTTACACACAGATCTTATGTTTAATTTTATCCTTTATTAATTTATTTTAAAGTTACACTGTAAGAAAAGTTTGTGTTATGTTACCTTCTTTAATGAGATTATTAAAGTCAATTTTGGTTTAAGAGTAAATGTAGGGAATTGTTGCCTACCTTTTTTGAGTAATGAAGAATACCTAGTTTGGTATTAATTATAGCTTAATATATAATTTCATATTTTTTTATTGTCCAATAACAAAAATTAATTCATTAACATTTAAAAAAAAATCCTCCTTTTCTTCATTTTATATGTCAGCATTCTATCTATTCAAAACAAAATTGAATGTTTGCAAGTTGCATGAAATGAAATAAAATAAAATTAGGTGAAGGGATAATCATTACTTGTGCTAATTAGTGCTTCAAACACTCATCTCTAATGTTGAGAACTAAAGTTTTGAAGAAGTTATATGTTCGATTCATTACATTTAAAAAATATTATTTTTATTTTAAAAAGTAATTTTAAAGTGATTGACACAGTTTGGTTTACTTTGAAATCTTAAAAACAAAAGTAAACATATGTTCTATCCTTGAGGATTTTAAACATAGTTTGTTACGAGTGAAAATAGAAAAGGAAGTGAAATTTTTGCCACGCAAAAAATCTCACCTCTGTATAATTATGATATGTCTAAACCACTTCTCATTTCATATCATACAATGATAAATTAATAATAATATTAAAAAAAGTATTAATAATAATAATAATAATATAAAAAACTTCTGTATTTATATATATATATATATATATATATATATATATATATATATATATATATATATATATATATATATATATATATATACTTTAAAAACAGCAACATTATCGCATGTCATTTTTTAGATTTTTTTTAGTTCACAAACAAAATACTTAATTAAGGATACTTTATGAATTTTGAAATCTACTTCCAGGATGTTAAGAAACAAACTACTTAAAGTAACATAAATTCATCTTTTTTTAGTCAATCATATGAACGATGGATTTCAAGACTGCATGCAGACAAAAAAGTACTTGGAAAAATAAATTGACAAAGGGTTATCAAGAAAACCTAGAGAGAAAATAAATAGAAATTAGAAAATTTAAACTAGTAATCTTAAAAAAATAAAATAAATAATTTAGTTTATACATATAACATTTTTAATTTAAAAAACACAATTATCATTTTTCATTTAATTTATTTCATACCTTTTAGTATTCTAAAAACATGTACTTACAAAATAACTTTAATTACAACTCTTTACTTATATGTAAGCATTAGTTAATTAAATATTTGTTTTGTTAAATTAATCAGAATAAGTTTAACATTTTTAATTTAAATATTCTTTAAAGTTGAATTAAAATGTATAGTTGTATGATTAACTAAAATTTCAAAATAACAAAAGTGATATAAGTTATAATTACTATGAATAATATACTTATATATTTTATAAATTTAAAAATATGTTGCCTTTTAATTTATATGTATCTATATCATATCCAAGATAGTTGAATAGAAAAAGAACGTTGAATGCTCCTTCACTCTATTCTTGGTGTAGTGTTGGAGTAGAATAATTTTGACTTTGAAAGACAAGTAAGAAACCAAAAGTTTACACCATTGAAGAATACGAGGGAGAACTTAGCTGTAGCTTTTGTAATGCTAATGATGGCATCAATTTTAAGCTTTTACTAAGAATTTTCAGAAAAAAAGATATTAGAATTGTGTAGAATTTGGGTGATAGCTAGCTAGGGAATTATTACTGGTTTTGAGTCAATTGACAATGCATGCCCATATTATTGTGAAGAAATGGGCACACGGTGCAACTCATAACAAGTCTTTGCTCATTACTACATCAAACATAATGTGTTCTCCACTACATATTCCAAAGATATTGCTATAATAATAACCCTTATATTAGTTGCACACTACATTATACACATCCACCACACTCCCCTTATAACTACTATCCCACGTGTGATTGATGGAAAAAAATGTTTGTGTTCTTAGCTTAACGTTTAGAATCACTTCATCATTCCTCTCACTGAAAAAGGTAAACACATGTCATGCACAGCAATGGAGTACTTGTTTGCATGATAACCATATTTATGATTTTCTTTTTTCAACACGCATGTCAAGGTTTATTTGATTTTCATATCAAAATCTTGTACAAACATACTCACAAAGTTACCCATATAGCTATTTGAATTTGAAAGTACATAGGAGAAACAATATTTTATCTTTATAGAATTATAGCCATTAGATTTATCAATAGATTATGAAACATATCTGATTTTTTTCGTTTGTTCATATGATCTTTAAAACAATTTGAATTGTGAATATTCATGCGTGATAAAATTTTAATTGGGTTTAAAATAAAACACACTCTCGTATATTACATTGCTAGTATTTAGTATCCACAGTGCACATTATGGCTATTTTGCATGAAATATTTATAATATATTATAATAGAAAAAACATTTATGAACGTATAATTAACTTTTACATTTATGATAAATAATTTATGTTTTAACAATATTATTTTTAATTATTGATAATCTATTTTAATAATATTGACTTAGTCTGGTTAGTTCGATAACCAGTCGTATCATCTAGGATTTAGTTAATTGTTCAAAAAAAAATTGTGATTCAAAGTTGGACTTCCTTAAAATAAAATCGTTGTGTCTTTAGCAAAGTCATGCTTTGATTTTTATAATATGTACTGCACTGAGGACTATCCGTATCAGGTCTCTCATGATTTCAGATATGAATTTTCGTAATCATGAATAAAACTAATAATTAATCCTTAAAAAGTGCAATAATTAAGAAGAGCATCATGATAAGCTATTATATAGTTTGGTATTTAACCACCAGAAATCATACATATCTCTAATTTTATGCCTAGTGATATTTAAAAAATAATAATTGTCTGATACATATTTTACCTATTTTATAGACAATTAGGATTTTATTTTCATTTTTCTTATTTCATTCACAAACTAGAGTGTTATATTTATATTTTTTTATTACATAAATTATTCATAATGATATATAATAGATTTATCTTATGGACATTTTTTATATTTTATTCTTTATTTTAACAATTATAATAATTAATTTTTAGTTTATTATTTGAACATTGTATTTCAAGATATTGATATATAGTGATAAATGTTAAATACATCTTATTTTTTTTATTCTTTTAGCAATAAAGAATATATAAATGGGGTAATAAAATTACTCCAACCTATTTACATACAAAAATCAAGCACACATATATCCAATGTTTGTACATCATACTCACATTAAAAAAAAAATACTTTGAATGCCTCAAACAAAAAATATATCATAATACATGTGCCTCAAACAAAAATATATCATAATACATGGGCAACAACAGGCATCTCTAATCTCAAGATATCCTATACTCAAAAAAGATAGAGATGAACTCATATGCAATCTGCATATACTTGCAGTATACGAACAAAACATAGCCCTAATACTTACACTCTGAAACATTATAGGGAATTAAAACACCAGAGTTACAGTGAGGCAGCATAAACCAATCAAATATTTCACCAAATCATTCTGATCCTTCAGATTGTGATACCAACCACTCTTTTGTAGCAAATCTGATTCCCGTCTTAATTATCTTTGCATCATAGATCACACTGTCCTGCAGATTATATAGTAACACAGTAGCAAATCATTCTGATCCTTCAGATTGTGATACCAACCACTCTTTTGTAGCAAATCTGATTCCCGTCTTAATTATCTTTGCTTCATAGATCACACTGTCCTACAGATTATATAGTAACACAGTACATGATTTTGTGTTCTCTCATTGTATGATTTTGCTACCCTGAAGTTTAATCCCTGCCAAGTTGTGTCAAAAAGACATTCTAAGACATTGTAAAGGATCAATACACCAATTAGAATAACTGAAAGTGACATTTTTGAACTTAGCTTTAATATAACAACCGAGGATTTTACTTATGCTAAAACAAATACCTCAAGATCATCACATTCATGTTTTTGAAAATAATTTCATTCCTATGTTTCCAAATAGATTAAATGATGATTAACCATATCATGCCCCTCACACCGAATCCTTTCCCAAACACCCCAATTGCTGTAAAACACAGAAAATGTTCTATAGCCCTACAATGATGCACGAATTGTACACCAAACCATTTATCACACATACAAGATTTGACTAGCTACTTTATAGTTGAAAAACATATCACAACAGAAAAAAAAAACAAAAATTATCGATGAGACAAATCCATCGAAAACACCCAAAATTCATCGATAAATTGATTGTATATAAATTTACTGACGGATTTCTGAGTCCGTCGATAATTATCAACGGATTCCTGAGTCTGTCGGTAATTACCGACGGATTCTTGAGTCCGTTGGTAATTACCGACGGATTCTTGAGTCCGTCGGTAATTATCAACAGATTTAGGGTAAATTTATCGGTAAATCCGTCGATAAATTTAACAACGGATGATATTCGTTGATAAAATTGTCGATAATTATATTTTATCGACGGATAAAGTTTTGTCGATAAAATTTCGTCGGTAATTTAACTTTCTCTTGTAGTGATATGACACACAGTTTCCACGAAGTTATTTTAAAAACACACAGTGGATTCTCTAAAATAACTATCTCTAGTTGGCAGCCTGTCATGGAAAACTCTCCAGCCATATAACACTGAAGTGGGAGTACTCTTGTGTTTTCACAGTTTATGAAAGACCTCACCTCCTTCCCCTTCTTGTTATTGACCAACTTGTTATAAGCATCTCTCAGTGTATATTGGTAACCATGTCTCCCTTTCCACACCCACTCATCATCTATTTTATTAGGCTTACACTGGTGTAAAATTTGTAAGAGATCCTCTACCATTGGTTTTTCTCACTCAGACCATTATCTTCTTCGACTAAGTTTCCACTCCCATCCATTATCCTTCTACTCCCCTAATTGTTTCAATTTAAGCTCTTTTTGGTTAGAGTTAGAATACATTTTAGGATATGCTTCCTTGAATGGTTTTTCTTACACCTAACAATCATCCCAAAAAATTTTTGTTATCTTTCCCTAACCTCCAACTATAACTCTGGTTGAACCAATTCTTATCATCACCTTTTTCTTTGCAAATGATTCTTAAATCCTTCTACCACCTTGACTCTCTACTATTATTACTATCAATATCTAAAGATCTCCAAGAGTTATACTTAGACTATAATATCGTTCCGCATTCCCTTATCTTCCAACCCCAGCCTCCACTTCCACTTGCCTAAAAGTGCTATATTGAAACTTTCAATGTCCTTAACCCTTAGACCACCACTATTCTTACTTTTTTAAACAGTTTTCCAACTAACCCATGATATTTTCTTCCTATAATACCTCCACCCCCATAAAGATTGACATTGGAGTTTGTTAAATTCATTATAAATAGCTCTAGGAATTTTGAACAACGATAATAAATACAACGACATTGATGAGATAACTGCCTTTATTAGAGTTACTCTCCTTGCCATGGAAATCATCTTCCCCTTCCACCTAGACAGCTTTTTCTTAACCATATCTAACATCCCTTTCTAGAACGTAGCTCTATGACGACTTCCACCTATAGAGACCCCAAGATACTTGAATGGTAATTTCATGATTTTACAATTCAGCATAGCTGCATACCTTTGCAAACTAGCCAAATCCACCCCTACCCCTCCTATTGAGTGTTTGTGCAAGTTAACTTTAAGTCCCAAAACTACCTCAAAACATCTTTGGGTACTCTTAATGGTAATAATGTTATGAGCATGGTCTTTACAGAAAAAAAATAGTATCATCAACATATTGTAGCATATTTATGAGAATCTAATTCCTACCAACTTTAACCCCCTCAAGTAACCTTTTTTTTCGCTTCCCTCATTACACTTGATAGGCCTTCTTCTACCGTATGATAGGTGTTAGCAGATCCCCTTGTCTTAGTCTCTTTTGTGGTTTGAACTCAGTAGTTGGGTTGTCGTTCACTAATACTGACACAGTTGAGGATTCTAGACACCCCTTGATTCACTTAACCCATTTTGTATTGAAACCCAAACTTCCCATCATATACACTAAATATTCCCAATTTACCGAATCATAGGCCTTCTTAAAGCCAGGTTTAAACACAATACAAGACTTATTTATACGCTTAGCTTCATCGATGGTCTCATTAGCTACCAAAACACTATCCAAAATGTCTCTATTTGCCAAAAGGGCTAAATGTTTTACGTGAATAATTTTAGTGAGACGGGTTTAAGTCTATTGGCCAATATTTTAGAAATAATCTTATAAAAACCCCAACAAGAGAAATGGGTCTATACTCATCTAACTTTTGTGGACTCTCTATTTTTGGTATAATAATAATGAATGAAGCGTTTGTACCCTTTGACCACAATCCATACTTGTGAAAATTTTTCATTACACTCATAATATCACCCTTAACAATTTATGATGAATGTTTGTAAAAGTTTAGGTTAAATCCATTCAAGTCAAGACTTTTACCTATTACATTTCCAAATAGCGTCTTTTACAGTGAAATCCTTTATTAATCTAACATTATCTTCTATACTTATAAAATAACGTCTTTTACAGTGAAATTCTTTATTAATCCAACATTATCTTCTATACTTATATAGTTGAGAATTCTATATTATCGAATTTCATGTTACTTTTTATGCTCACTCAACCTGATCCTAAATTGATTTTGGATCTCCTATAATATTTTGTATATTAAAATGTTTATCTTAATTGTTTTATTAACTGTAACACCGTATTTAAATGGAATTTAACCATTATCATTATTTATACCAGTAATAAAGGGATTACCTATTAAAATTTTAAAATTACCGCCTGTACTTCAGCCAAGTTATTTTTATTTATTTATTTTAAATTTTATTTAAAATATTTTAAGGCATAATATAATATTAATAGTCGAATACATAATATGACAAATATATAACAATTGGAATTAAAAAATTATTTATAAATAAGAAATCAAAATATTTAAAAATTTGAAAATTAAAGTTATTGATACCCGAAATATATTTCATTAATAAAATAAAATTTATATAAAGATATCATATTAATATATCTCTGTTATTTTAATGTATCAATTATTCTAATAAATAATTTAATCAAACACTTATAATTCAATAATATAGGTTCATGATTTTTAATATATAATGAGTTTTCAACTTTTTAACTAAAATTACTTTTACAAAACATAGCTTATATATTTTAGAAATAATTATTATCATAGGAACTTCTTTATCCTACTAGAAAAATGTCAATTGTTCAAAATATAGTTTATTTTATGTTTTCAAGAATGATTTTCAATATTGTTAACATGAAAATTAAACAATAGGTTTACATAAGCACTGTTATGGGTTTACTTACCAAAAATCTGGTTTATGATATGATTAGAATCACCATCTCACACTCACTCAACATCACTTTTCACTAAATTGAACTCTCTCTCACCATTTCCAACTCACTCATGGTAGAATAAATGTGAAGTTCATGCCTTTAACACCGTAAAAGTTTAAAATCACCTTGTTAATGTTGTCCAGAAAAAAAATATTCATATCTAATTTAAGCAAAGTTTTTCTAAAATAGAAACTTTTTACAATAAACACTATAAGAAAAGATCTATTTAGGCATCAATTTTAACTATCAAATAAAATAGTTAGTAATTGTAACCAAAATAATCATCAAATTAGATTTTGGTGGTTAAATAATTATAAAATAAAAATAATGATTGAATTTAGTAACCAATTAACTAAAGATAATTGATATATAATATTAGTTACTATGATTTTATTTATTTCTATCATTAGATTTTAAATCAGTCTCTAAAATAAAATATAAACAGTATTGAAAAAAAAAAACAAAGTTATTATTTTTTTTCTTTTGAAGTTTCTTCATCTAACCTCTTTGTTCTTTTAAAATAAAAATTGCTTTTCTTACATAATTATTAAATCGCTTAACTCCTAAGAATGTTTC
>Ga0209700_106839_pt1 | contig 17002 bp, 4 predicted proteins | sample SiratroredBW_FD_187528 | JGI IMG/M metagenome (GOLD analysis project Ga0209700, IMG submission 187528) | Root nodule microbial communities of legume samples collected from California, USA - Siratro red BW (SPAdes) (version 2) | ecosystem: Host-associated > Plants > Roots > Nodule | place: USA...
TGATTTTGTATTGTGTGTTTGTTTGTGTGACTGCTACTGATCGCTGACCCCTGAGCAGAGTAAGTGGATGAGGACTGACCCAGCGTTCAGGCATGCCCAGACCCTCACATCTTTATCTCCTTCAAACACACACACAATCTCACCAATATTCATCTCTTCTTTTTCTGATCACCCTTCTTAATCATACTTCCAACCATTCAAACACAATGTGTTGGTTTTTCACTAATAATTATCTAAAAAAAGAAATCCAGAAAAGCTCTCAGTAGAATACCTATAATATGTCTACTGCATGTTTTGAGGTTTGTGTTTTTCATAACTCATTTATGAATTGTTCTGTTGGTGTACCACTACACAAATTTTAGTTTGTCTTTTCTAATTCTATCACTGTACTTCAATCCTCACGCATTTATACATTTGTTACTTTATTTTTATATTATTCTAATTGACTAACTAGGGTTAGAATTTTTTTTATTATCTCCTCATAGAGAGACGTACCTCGAGAAAACAATATAAAATTGCCATTTTCTGAAGTATCACAACATTTAAGCTTTCTTTCAACAAATTTGGTCCCTTCCCTTGCCCAAGCTTTCTTTTATTGCAATAATTCCTCCATGGTTTCTTTTGCATGACACAACCAATCTAGTTTGGTAATGATGCATACACATTAGTGGTGGGCTAGTTTATTTATAATTTAAAACTTTAAATTAAGTGTTTTAAAATAAAAAAATTGTTAAAATAATTACTTTTTTAAAAAGTAATAAATACAATTTGTTTATTAAAAAAAATGATTATTTTTAAAATGAAAACGTCAGATAAACAGATAAAAATTTATTTCCTTTATAAGAATAAATATATATGGTATTAAAAAAATTAAATTAAGCGTAAATGAACTCCCTCATTATGTATTGTAATAATTTTATTACGAATAAAAAGGCTCCTCTTAAAAATAAGCGTCATTTAACTGTTTTTTAAATTTTTTCGCCGGATAAAAAGGTTGCTTTAGTTTTTATAGCAGTTCATAGTAAATAAGTTTTTCAATAACTCGTAACATTTTTTTAAAATTCTATTTTAAGTAATGTTTTTAAAACAATCTTTTCTTTTTTATGATTTTATTTTATTTTTCTTAAAAAAATTACTAAACTTTAGTTTTACCATTTTCTGTATAAGGTAGAACTTTATTATGTTTTTTGTTTCTTCATTTCCACTATAAGACACGTTTTAATTATTTTAACGTCAGAAAGAGTTTTACTATTTTCATCCTTTTATTACAAAAAATAATAGTAATAAATATTTTACTATTACTTTGACGGATGTTTTTATATGAAAATCTTTATTTTGACAACTTTACAATATATAATATTTATTTATTATTTCAACAATATAGTTTAAGATATTAATATGATAAATGATATGTGTATCACAAGTTCTTTTATAATTTTTTGAAATTTTTTATTTATATAATTTTTAACATTACACCTCAACATATTTTAATTTATATATACATAAGAGATAAGATAGTCCTAGAATACCTTTAAGCAAATTACTTTTTTCTACCTATTTACTGTTTTTCTATAAATAAATGGTGCTACGAACTCTCTTAAAGTTGCTTTAAATATAATTTGATATTTCATCTCTACAAAAATATAATTTTTTATAACTATAATAACATGAAGGATTTTCTTTTGAAATTAAAAAAAAATAAAACAAACTATTCAAATATTAATGTTAGTATAATGATGCAATGGCATTTTCTATTTTCATATAAAAGAAATCTTAACTTCTTTTTTCTTTAAAGTAAGCAACTTCACTTCGACCATTCAATCTAGAAAATAATAATGGGGAGTATCTTTTTAAAGAGACATATTTAAATTATGTATAAAAAATTAGCATATCTTTATACGAATGCGAATAGTTTTGATAAAGAATGTTTAATATGATGCGAAGAGAATACATAATTTTTTAAATTGGTTAAGTATGGAGTAATATATAAAAAGTTTGTAGATTAGTAAGAGAATAATTATTTTTATTTATCAACGCTAAAAAAATAATAATGTATTGCTGATGAAATAAAATATATCGAAAAAAATATGATTTATTGATAAATTATTATTGACGTTATTGACGGATATGAAATAGTAGGTAAGTTTAATATTATTAATATATATATTTTCATTAGTAAGTCCTAATTATATATTGGATAGAGAATTTATTGATAATTTTTAATAAGGTTGATGTATGGAGATAAATAAGAAATTTTTTATTTAAAGATATTTAAGTTATTGAGACTATCATTGATATTATGTTATTATGAATTATTGAAGGATAATTTTCTTAATCAATCTCTTGATAAGATTAGTGAAAAATATTATTAAATTTAGTAAATCAGTTTAAAAAATATATCCATTTCTTTTGAAAGTCTTTTTTCTAAATGTTAATAAATCTTATTTCTAAAAGATTATGTCTTTCGAAAGTTTTTCTTTTATTAAACACAAACAAATCTTACTCCCAAATCCAACTTCACTTGAAACTCTCTTTGTCATTAATGTTACATTTTGTTGGTCACTATCATTCACTTGTTGTTATTGTTTGTGGATCGTTGTGGTTAGGGCTTGCTTGCTATCATCGTTTTTGTGCTTAGCGTTTATTTACCATCATTGTCTCTATAGAGATCATTTTTGGAATAGGTTGTTAGCACATTAAAATTTGCCAATATATCATAACAAATGTGCAACAAGTCAAAAAAATCAAGCTTCTGAAATAAGTGGGCCTACACACAGATGGCTCCATCAGCACAAATGAACATCATTAATATGATATGCCCATTAACTATATATATTTGTATTATACTAAGATTAAATGTTGTATACATATATTTTATATTAAAATGGGTTGTAGGCATAGGAGCTTTGTGAGTCTATGTTTGTCAATGAAGTCTTAAGTAAACCTATATCAAGAAGGATATTGGTTAGTTTGTCGATGAAAGATCTAAGAGTACATATGCCATATCATTTTACATTAGAATTTTTGTATATTGACTTAATAATTCTTTAGTTTTTATTAGCATGAAGAATAGACTTTCATGAACTAGATCGAAGGTTAGATTTGGTGTTGATGAGACAAAAGAGACAATTGCTCTATTAATCCAGCACAAGATTAGATTAGTAGGATTCATGCTGGGTCAAAGCAGTTGATGATAAAAGGAAAGGAATATTTTATGGAACTGAACTACTTATTTAAAATTATAAAAGTGGAAATGATAACTTGAAGTAATAAGCATCCACTTCATCTTGCAATTGTGATGACACTAGCAAACTTAGGCAATTTTTGTTGCAATTGTGATGACACTAGCAAACTTAGGTAATTTTTGTAGCAAGTTAGGAGGTGAATGATTAACTCATTTGTCAATTTCAATCTTTTCAATCCTTAATTAGTTCAGGTTTGGAGTTTCTACCTCTTAACGCACATACTCTTCTTAAACAATACATATTTAACCAAGACCAATATAATTAACATGTTCCACAACAATAACATAACCCTCAACAATTCCAATAGAACCATCAACAAAATGATTAGAAAGAGAAAAATCTATACAAGTACACTCCTCTCTTGATTATTCAAATTATTAAAAAGAATATTTAATTTTTATTTTAGGCTGATAAGACTTTAATTTAGGGTTTTAAGATTATGATATTTGATGATATGTTATATAAGTTATGCTACCTCAACACATGTCTAAACTTGATTCCTAAACTTGGTAAACTCAAGGTATGATTTTAGTTTTTTTTTATTCATAAACTTGATATCTTAGGTTTATTATAATTTAATTTTTGAGGTATGTGATAAATTCATATTTGAGAATTTTGGTATTTTGTTTTTGATTTTCTAAGTGATATGGATATTGTAATTCATATGTAGGAATTTGGGATATAATATAATCATGTTAAAAGAAAACAAGATTACCAATGGATTAATCCAGTCATCATTTCCATAATGACTTCGTTTAAAATTTATTTATGAAAAAATTGTTGGTAATTATTGAAAGAAATTTTCATTAAGACATTGTTACAAATATTTTCAAATATATGGACGAAATTTCATTTGTAATATGACTAACCTTTTTGAAATTTACGGTCAATAATTTCTGTCAATAATCATGTTTTTCTGATGATTTAAAACAATGATAAAATTCCATCAGAAAAATCTTTAATAAATTCTAGTAACAAATAACTTAATAATTGTCTGTAACTATTGACAAATAAATATATCTATGATAATATTGTATTTGATGTGGTACAAATGAACTTATAATATAAAGTATTAATGATGTTTAATCTTTGAATATCATTTTAAATATATGTATATACTCAACTAAATATTTTAATACATACTTATTAATTTTTAGATATTTTAATACATACTTATCAATTTTTAAATATTTTAATTCATACTTGTCAATTTTTAAACATGTTCGGCCAAGTATATATCAACCATGTACTGTATATTAAAATATAATTCATTATACATTATCTTTCTTCGAAAATCTACTTATTCTATAGTGGAAAAGTTTTTCACTTAAAAATGATATTGTTTTTGTTTAAGTAAAAAATGCAGAAAGATTTCAAATGCCACCAACGGCTGCATGCTAAAATGCCACTTGTGTTAGGAAAGCAACTGCGCCTTCATGAAGAAGAGCTTAAACAACAGTAACGAAAGATTCAAGATTCAGTCAAATTAAATTAACAATTATTTCAGGACTGTCTATAAGAATATCTACAAGAATAGGTGATTAAGTTGCCTATATTAATTTTATGGACCTTGTAGATTCAAACACTCAAATGAAAATTAACTGTATAATACTAAACTGTTAAAACAGTGTTTAACTTAATTTTGCAACACATTTTTGGCGCCTAACTTAGAAGTATATACATACCATAATCATCCGGATAGCAGAGCCGGAGAGTATGATGTACAAACATTTTCTTTATATACTAGTACGAACATATATAGATGTGTACAAGTGTCTTCCTCATTTTTTTTTTATGATAATAGAAAAGAGTATGTAATTTAAAATAGTTACAATAATTATTAAAATGAAAAAGTGATTATTAAATTTATGTTATAATTTAAATACTCATTCCCAAAAAGCGAAGACCATTGTCCAACTTCAAATTCGAAGCAAAAGCTAAGATTGTCCAGAGGACACGGTGACACCTATTCCCAAAAGCATGCAGAACCTAAACAGTGAAATCTAAGGAGATATCACGATATAAATTCGCGGTCTTAAGATTGATTTCTTTCAAAATTTATTGACCAAGAATCGACATAAAAAGAAGTATGATTTAGTTTGACAATTTTATTTTGTTTCAACCATACAAAAGAACACTAGATAAAAACATGACAAACAAACGTTGTCAAGTGCAAGTTCTAAATCACATTCCAAAAACCGCAATAATCAATCAGTGTCTTGAACATTGACAAAAGCAACAGCCACCGGCGCCAGAAACACCTTCATTAAACCACTAATAATCTTAGTGGTGTTTCTTAGTTTCGAATAGCCCATCGGGACCTGCTTATCAAAAAGAAACATGTCATACAACCTGAAATCTCAGCCCAACAATATTTTGAAGACAACGGTAGACACAGTAGCATTGGATTACCAACTGCAGCCGAGGGATGTACATATACAAGAAATCTGCTACTAGTGAAGAAGCAAACACTAACCTCTAATTATGTATAAAATTCATATATCTAGTTAAGTTTCTCCATAATTACTATGAAAATAAAAAGAAAAAATTATATAAACTTTTTTATAAGCTACAATTAGTTTATTTATTCGTTGTGATCAACTTTTCGGAAAACTAAATGATTTTAGCTTCTCCAAAATATTATTTTAACCTTTACTTAAAGTTAAGTTTAGCTTCTTCATTCTTTTTTCTTATTTTCTACAAGTGTTTACGGATAAACTTATTCAAACAGAACCATATGCAGAGAGAACCACCTCTACGTCATACTGCGATAATAAAATTAGAAATCTATATACACAACCAACAAAAACTAACGAGTCACTTGAGAAATCTAGGTTGGATATAAGAGCAACTTCAATACCCTTAAAATAATTTATTAAAAAAAGCATCAGTTGCATCACAAGTTGCAAGGGTCGGAGGAGCTGATGTAGTGTTGCAGCTGATTATATAAAAATTGTTCCTTAAATAAAAACAAGGTTCTTATCAATGAAAAGGATAAAAAGATGGTGGGGTGGGGTGGGGGAAGGGCCGGGAGTGCAAATGGTGAAAACAAAAGAATAATATAGTGTGATGGATGTGAGGTAACTTCTGGGATCTTCTCCGAAAATTTCTTTACCTCAAAACTCTGGAAATGATAATTGTTTTAAGTTGCAAAAATAAAAGAAAATGATGAGCCATAGTATGAGCTATATAAAATTACAAATTAAACACTTGTGCAACCCTAAATCAAAGCACTGTGGGAGATGCTCTAAAACAATAGATGAGTCACTTCTCATACACTCGTTTATTGCTTTGTAAGGTTTTTGCCTATGTATATCACTTAATCAAACAGAGATCCAGAAACAGGGACGAGTTGTGACAAGAACGTGCCATGCTTATGGAAAAAAAAAAACATCAATGGCAAGTTCTCAATCCTTAGATTGGAGGCCGGACGAGCTTGGTAAGTGAAATGCAAACAAACATGCAAAAACTAAAAGCAGTAAAAAAGACTCCTTTAAACCTGATCTCCAACTAAAAAATGGCATTACATGTCTTACTTGAAATTTTTGATAATTGGAACCAATATATGCATAAAAATTGTGACTGAAAGAGCCGGCAAATAATAACATGTAAATAATTAACCCAAAACAGCCACACGCTATCCTATCCAATCCAGTGTACTAATCAACAAAAGATGGCTTCCATTCACTAAATAAAATGAAAAACAGTCCTATAAACAGCTCCTAGATTATTATAATTTATATATAAAAAACTATAGCTAACAAGATTTTCCATCATTAAGGGAACGGAGGTAAAATTCAAACAATCCAGATAATTGAGGAATAATTACTACTAATAGGAAAAGCCACATATTATAGATATCAAAGCAAGAAATTGAAGACATACCCCATGGGAATTCCTTGTTGCGGATATGCAAATATGGGTATGCCTGCGCAGGAAAGTAAAAAATTAAACTTTTGATTTAATAATACAAACTGAATATACTCGAACATGCACTAGAGATAGTGAAAAGATAGACAACAAAATACACAGTAGAAATCATAAATAACTGCAGATGTGTAGAAACAAAAGCTCACAGGTGGTTCTTCCGTGTGTGGATGGCCCTTTGATAGATTATAAATGGCTAAAATGGAGCAACTGGCAATGCCAAGATATGTAATCTTCTCCCATTTGGCCGTCTCGTCTGAGAAAAAATGAGAAGAGAAATAATTAAGAAATACAAAACAAGGCATTGAAATAAAACATGCAAAGGGTAATATAGGTGAGGTAGAGAAAATCTATCAATCTCAACCTGAAACAAAAGGTACATTAAATTTTTAACAGAAAGGTCAATATTACAGTGATGAAGTGAGACAAAAAATGATAATATTACTTTGCTAATTTAATCTGAAAAGTATTGATAAATATAGAGAAACGTCAATGCAAACCCAATTGAGTCTACACAAAGCAATTCAAACGCAACCCGTTATCGGATTCGAAACTAACATTTGAAATCGAGATAATTGAAAAATCGATTGATTTATTCATTATCATTTCGAACATAAGGGCAAGAACATTCAAACAAACTTAGAGGCGAAACCAATGCGCAAATCGATTTCAGCGGAGAATAACTAGAAATTACGAATCGATTCCAGCACAGAAAGAATACGACCGAAAACAATTCAAATTAGAGGTTACAAAAAACTAAGCGCATAATCCTTTTAATCTCAAATAAAATGGAACCGGACCAATCTCATAAATCTGCAAATCCTTTCCGCACGAAAAATGACCCATTTCACGACACGCTTCGGCGAAACAAAACTATTGCGGGAGATCTAATTATTAAAACCCTAAAATAAATAGGGTTAGAAAAGAGAGAGCTGAAAAGGTACTTACAAGCATCATCGTGATGACCAGCGGAAGAAAAGTTTCGCTTGGGAACCTGGGAGCCGCGAGCGCCTCCACGTAGGGCGGTTCGAAGAAAACCCGATCTTACAAGCGATGTCGCCATTGCTCGCCGCCTGACTCTTCTCTCTTTTTGTTTTAGCTTGAAGGGGTAACTCAAACAATAGGAACTGTTAAAACGTGAAAACTACTTATATATCGCTCGAAAACACGTGGCACATTCCATCATTTTCTGTTTAACATTTTTTTTTTTATTTTTCTGAAGAATATTTTGGTATTAAAAATGGACTTTTTTTTACCCCTCTAATTTTTTTATTTTTTTTTTAATAAAGGTTCATCTTATACATCATTATATTCTCCAAAGATATGTGAAATTTTGAAGTTCACAACAAAGTAAAATTGTATGCACCAGGTTCACCTCCTTTTTAGAGTCTAATGAATCATTTTATTAAACAATTTTTTTTATAAAGTATAGTAAAATTATGCTTCAACCAAAATTTTTTAAAATCAGTTAATTGAGTATGATCAATAATAAGAATTATACTCATAATTTTACATATAATCATTTTAATTTTAAAAAAGTAAAAGAAAAAAATGTTAATGTACTCACCATGGTTATTCCTGAAGATGTCTCTAGAGATTCAAGTAACATTATTAGTATTTATTTTAATCCATTTCATACAATATAATAATGTTAGAATATGTAAACCTTACTAGAGACCTACCAATGCTAGTAGTAATTTAAAAGATTTTAAGATAGGCAAACCAGTAACATGATTAGACATTTTATTTAAAAATGTTAACAGAATTTTGAATTTAATCCTTATTCAAATGAAGAGCCGAATCCCTACTAATATAAAAGCAATAAATCTAAAACAAAGAAAGTTTATTAAGATTGAAAAAAATACTTTGAAGCCAAAGACCAAATAAATGAAACAAATGAACAGTTAAAAAAATAGATGATCAATACTTTTTTTTATGAAACCTGTATAAAAAATAACACTTTTTTCTGAACCTGATATCACACTAAAGATTTAGTAGGAGATATGTAGATTAGACCAAACATACTTTCCCAATCACAAGAAATGGAAGACCAGAAAAAGTAAACTTTTGATTAAGAATCTCATTATCTTAACTTTTCAACCATGAAGATAAATATTAATCAAGTGAGAAATATACTATATTGAATTCTAACTAAGATAAAAAAAAAATAAACCAAGTCGAATCATTTCAACTATCAACCATAACCATAATAAAAAGTAAGACTAATTCTCTTAAAATAAGGTATGTCCAAACAATAAAGATATATATTTAGAGGAGCACAAAAAATGTACAAAAAAATTATTCTAAAAATTAACTTGATAACCTTTACGAATAGTCCAAAAGATTTATTCATAATTTTATAAAATAAAAAAAATATTTTAAATTCTAAATAAATCTTTAGATCTTAAAATAATTATTTTTATTTTATAGAAAATGAATACATTTTAATTAAAATTTTTAAAATATTTATTTATATTTAAATTTTAAAATTCTAAATTATTATAATTTATTTTTAATACTTATTTTATATATCTGAAATGTTTTTAGAGATATTGCGCACAAACATAATATCACAACTAGATTGTTATTTGTGATTATTATTTAACTTTTTCTAAAAGATATGTATGGAAAATAAATCTCGTGACAAAAATAATAATCTTAGCTCTTTAAGAAGTAGAAGTGAAAGAAAAAATAGGTTTAATTGAATTTTAGAGATTAAATTATTTTTCTGTTATTTTTATATTGAGAACATATTTATTGAATTATTAAAAACTTATTTTTGAAACTTAAGATGTGTAGCACATTCCACTCTTTAAAATAATTTCTCTTCATAGATTTAAAAATGGCAAAGCATGCTGATTTGATGATAGTGAATTGAAAATTATAACTTATCTTTTTATAGATGTGCTTCGATGAGTTAACTTAAAAAAATAAAGTGATGGGTTGACCTGTTAAAACATGTCAATTTTTTCTAAGAAATAAGTTTATTTTATTTTATTTTATATACATATTTATAATCACTTTCGTAGTTATACACAAATATAATTTTTTAAAGATGTCTTACGTATTAAACAGGTTAACTCACATATTTAATTTCTTTTATCATTCATTGTTTTTGAAAATTAAATAGGCTGATATGATAAATTTAACTTCTTTAATCACTCTCATTTAAATAATGAAATTTTGATGAATATGTTTAAGTTTACTAAGCCGATCAAGAATGACTTTAAATAATATGTCACCACTTAATATATTACATGCTTGTATTTTTAGTACACACTCAAACATTTAAAGTCATATAAATGGATTAATTTTGAAACTCTTTCTTATTATAATCTTTTATAATTTGAAGAAAAAAAAAACTTGTGTTTCTATTTTTTATTTTATAAATGATAATATATTAATCTTATACCTTCTAAATCAAATAAAGATAATGTTAATTTATAAGTGAGAGTAGATCTTATAGTTTTATGTCACTTTTATAATATTGAATTAGATATAAATACACATACTAAGATAATATGGTATCAAAGTCCGTTTATTTTTATGTAGATTTAGATTATCAATCCTTAAATTTTTAGCTTGATATCATCGACTCAAATACATAATATTTTTTACGTAAATAAACGATGTCCTCAATGTGAAAGAATATATTTGGAAAGAGCCATAAAAACAATTGGTTTTAAAAGGAGAGTTGAATATAGCTTGAACTCAAAACGCTACAAGAAACATATCAACAAAAATCGTCTGATACAAAAATAGATGAGCACAACAATAATTTATATTGGTTCACCCCTAACACCTGGGCTACGTCCAATTCTTCCTTGAGCAATATTCTCAAGAGGTTTCTTATATAATAACGTTTACAAAGAGTATACAAACCACTATAGGTTATGACGAGTACACAAACCTCTTATCTCCAAGTTATAATGAGTACACAAACCTCTCTAGGTTAAACCAGTATCAATCTCCCCTTGAGATCAAGGTCACTCATAAAATATAAAACACACTTTCAAAGAGAGTACAACTAAAACTCACAAGGGATACTTCACAGTGATGAAGAATTACAATCAAATTTTTGCACAACTTAATCTATTAGATGCTTTATAGAAATATGTAATTGCAGTAGATGCTCAACTCTTTGACATTTACAGTGTGTATTTCTCGTCACTCTTGTTGTTATTCCTTTCAAAATGATGTCTTATTATAGTTCTTGCAAATATGACCATTTGGAGGCCCAAAAAAGCAAGCTTAGATTGTGTCATATCTTCAAATATTCGTCTCTTTGGCATTAAACGCTCTACAAGAAAGTTTCTAGTCTGAACTTAATTTAGCATATATCTTGATTGATTTTACGAAGAAGACAATTCAAAATGCATCACAGTATATTTAATTGAAAGCATGTAATTATTTCAACAAATTTCCAAAACGAAAGAATACTAGAACGTTAGATTTGAAAACCTTCTAAAATAAAGAAAGTTATGAATGTTGAGAATGACACATTATGGCTCTAATTTGGAGACCAATTAACCACTGAGCATAAAAAGTTGAATTTGAAAGCAATTGAGATAATTAATCTTCTCATAGCCAATTAAATAGTTTTCAAATATACACAAATTTATATTGTTGGGTTTTCAAAAATGTCATACTGAGAATCCAAATCTAAACATTTATTCAACTTGTTCCTAAAAACATGTGTGTAATTGACATTGATTAAAGCAGATCAAATCTTTAATTTGATACGTAGTTAATCAAAATTATATTCAAGAATACTGAGAGATTATATCAGTTCAAAATCATTATCATTTAGAAAATGTTGTTTGTACTTGTTTTTATTTTAATCCTCAGAAATCCTAGTTAATCCTTTGATTTTGTTTTGAAATCAATCAATTAAATTTTAAGCAAGATTAATTGAATTGAAACAAATAAAAAATGAGCTCAAAAAAGCATTATCTAATTAAATGTAATGGTTTGATTGTCTAACGCAAAAGAGAAGACTAAATTGTCTAAAGTGAGGGTAGCCGTCTAATGCGTCGTTGACCATCTAATCTAACTTTTACCATCTAATGAGATCTTAATCATCTAAGGTATTTATTGACTATCTAACATAACATTGATCGTCTAGTTTAAAGTTGACCATATAATGTAAGGTTGACCGTCCAATCCAGGTCTCTCAAATACTAAAACTATATAAATTATATGCATAAATCATATTTATTAAATTTTAAATAATTACTGTTTATTATTATCAAAATCAATAATAGATGATGAGATCATCTAATGAGATCTTGGATAGTCTTGCATAACTAAATTGTCTAGTGAATGGTAAACCCTCTAATAGTCTAGTAGTAGTAAGGCATCACATTAGAAGATTTATATCTAATTTTAAGATTCCAATGTTTGTTTCATTACTATACTTTCTACATCTTCCCCACAAAACAGGACCAAAGACTAAAGGGAAGAAGTTTGTACCTTACACTAGATTTCATGAGAAAACATCAGAGTCATTTGTCATGGTTAACACTTTAATTTTTTTTAATATCTTCTTGAAATTTAGACTTGTTTTATTATTATTTTTGCTTGTTTTTGCTTCAGTTGAGACAAGTTGAGACATGTTGGTATTTGAATTGAATGATGAATTTGAAAAAGAAAAATAATAGAAAGATAAAAAATAAGACTGTTTGAATTTAGAGAAAAAAAGAAGTGAAAAGTGAAAAAAAATTGTGATTTGATTTGAGTGGTAAGATAAAATAACTTTTATATTAATATATTTAAAAAATAATCTGTAAAATATTTCTTAAAATTATAAGCAAGAATTAAAATATATTTTAAATTAAAAAATATTATAAATTTTTAATAAATAAACATTATATTTCAAAAATAAAAGTATATTAAGATAAATTAATTTAAAAAATATTAAAATTTAAGTTTATTTTATTATAATATAAGATATAACTATTAATAAAATATTGAATTAATTATTTGATTGTAATTATTTATTTTTCTAATATAATAACATATATCAATAAAATTTTAAATTACTTTATTTTATGTATTACTTTCGTATTTTTTATTTTATTATAGTATAAAAATATAGTAATGAAATATCAATAATACAATTATTAAAATTTTGTAGATGTAAATAATTTATATTATTATTTAAACTATATAAACGCAAATATTAATAAAACTTAATTAATTATATTTTTCGTATAATTAATTATATTTATAAATATTAAAATATAATCAATTATACGTTGTCTTTCTTCATAAATTGCTCATTTTGGAAAATATTTTCACTTAAAAATGATATTGTTTTTGTTTGAGTGCAAAAAAAACAGAGATTTCAAATGCAGCCAACATTTGCCATTGTTTAACTAGATGACGCAACTACAATGGCTGCATGCTAAAATTTGACTTGTGTCAGGAAAGTAACTGCACCTTCATAAAGAAGAAGAGCTTTAAACAACAGCAATGAAAGATCTAAGATTCAGTGAAATTAAATTAACAATCATTTCAGTTCTGTAACAATATCTACAACAATAGGTGATTAATTAAGTTGCTTATATTAATTTTATGTACCTTCTAGATTTAAACACTCAAATAATGAAGTGTCTAACTTAATTTTGTAACACTTTTTTGGCGCCTAACATAGAAGTATATACATGCCATAATTATCTGGATAGCAAAGTCGGATAGTATCGCTTATAAAAAGTTATATTTTATTATTGTTATAATTTCACATCACCATCACTTAGTTTTTATCATAAATAATTATATTTATGAAGATAAAAAAGGTAAAAAAATGTGTAAAGAAAAAAAAAAGTGATAAAACATAATCATTTATATGTATACTTATAGATTAAATAATTAATAATGTACTAGATTTAAACTATCAAGACTACTAATTCCAAATCCATTTACAAATCATGGCGAGTAGCTATCCTGTTTTAGGTTTTATTTTTCTCTTTCTTTGTTTATTAATTATATATATATAATCTATAAAATCGAAAAATTATTCAACTATTGCCCCTTTGTGTTGTTTTTCCAAATTTCCTGGTTCTTTCTTTTGCTGGAGAAGAGACAAAGAAGTGTGTCAATGTGGGTTAGGGAGTTGCACAGAGACGGCTGTCGGTTTAGAGTTTTGGAGTCACTGGTGTCTTCACTTCAGAAGACATTGCAAAATCCAAAAGAACGTAAAATTCCAAAACTACCCTCACTAACTAACAATTAAAAAGGGAGGGCGTTTTCGAATTTTCTTTCAACTTTTGATTCTGAAAACTTAAACATCTCCAACGAAATACTGCTGCAACGACAGCGACTTAAAAAAAGCCACACAATGAAGGGAAAGGTAATGTGATGATATTACGAGACACCAAATGATTTGATGGATAGTAGCTAAAACGGGAAACCCATCACTAAAACTATTTGGTAAATTAAATATAAATATAATCCAACATAGTTTCACTAAGTTCAATCAAATTAAAATTAGCTTATTTGTTTCTTATTGTCTTCTAATAGTGTTTATGGAGAAACTCATTCAAACAGAACTATAAGCATAGACAACAACCTCAACAGCCATATTGTGATAAATAAAATTAGACATTTATACACACAACCAACAAAAAATAATGAGTCATTTTGATAATTGGAACCAATATATGCATAAAAATTATGACTGAAAGAGACTACAAATAATAGCATGTAAAATAATTAACCCAAAACAGCCATACCCTACCCTACCCAAATCCAGTATACTAATTAACAAAAGATGGCTTCCATTTCCTAAATAAAAATTAAAAATAGTCACGTAAACAGCTCCTATATTATAAGGAAAAAAAAAGAATATAGCTAACTAGATTTTCCATCACTAAAGGAACGGAGGAAAATTCAAACAATCCAAATATTTGAGGAATAATTACTACTTCTACGCAAAGCTACATATTATAGATATCAAGGCATGAAATTGAAGACATACCCCGTAGGAATTCCTTATTGCGGATACGAAAATATGTGTATGCCTGCGCAGAAAAGTAAAAAGTTAAATTTGTTTTAATAATACAAACTGAATATACTCGAACATGAACGGGAGACTGTGAAAAGATAGACAACAAAATACACATTAACAATCATAAATAACTGCAGATATGTAGAAAGAAAAGCTCACAGGAGGTTCTTCTGTCTGTGGGTGGCCCTTGATAGATTATAAAGGGCTAAACCGGTGCAATTGACAATGCCTAGATATGTAATCTTCTCCCATTTGGCCGTCTCGTCGGAGAAAAAAATGACAAAGAGCAAGACTTTCTTACAATTGCTTACACTGTTCCCCCGTGCAGGATTAGAACAGCAACAGAGAAAACAACAAGTGCTACATGATGAAGACATAGACTTTATATAACAAAATACTCCCACCAATACTAATGTACAAATTACAAAACCATTGAAGAGAGGAAATATTCAAATATTTAACACCTTACAGAAACCCCACCCCAAAAAGAAGAAAAATACTGAAGAAAGCAAGTAGATAAGCTATCACAACCCCAGAGAGATAAATATGAAACACCCCATTCCCAACATATGCCTTCAAATGCTAAGAAGATCAGTCGGTGGAGACTGAGGAGGATGTTGATTATCTTTAGGTTCCTTAGATGCCGTTGGAGACTCTAAACTGGTTGATGATGATAGAGAGGACTCCGTGATTGTTATGTCTCCCTGTTTCGAGCTTGGTGGCTTTGGAAGCTCGGTCAGAATTTGAACAACTTCTCGCATAGTTGGTCGCTCCACTGCCTGTTCTTCAACACATAGCATGGCTACATAGAAAACATGCATCACCTCATGGAGTGGAACTGAGGGAAGTCTAGGATCAAGAACCTTTAGAACTCCTTCCTTGTTTGAGTCCGTCATTTTCCTCACCCATTGCACAATGTCCACACCATCACCAAACTCCCCAACTGGTTTCCTGCCTGTTACCAGCTCCAAAAGAACAACTCCAAAGCTGTACACGTCACTTTTCTCGTCAACTTTTAACGTGTAGGCATACTCTGCAGTCAAAACCACAAATTTTAATCAATGACCGATAGACTAGCAGCCACATTAATTGAAAACAATTAACATAAAGTGAATGAGTGATAAAGCCATGGGAATTTGCTATCCCTTTACTTTAATGTACATGTTGCCAGTTAATCACCATCTCTTTTCAACTGGGAACATCTCTAATCTATAACTACAGGACTGCCTAATTATAGGATGGGGGCTATGATGAAGACTTAAACGACACACTCAGCTACCGTTTGCTTTAAACAGTAACAGTATTCGGAAGCAACATAAACTAGAGGAGAAATGAAAGAGGTCGTTATCGGCGTTTGATGAAAAAGAAAACCAGTCAAGGAAGGCAACAAAGCATGCTAGCGTTTATTAATTAATTAGGCACATAAAACGTCCAAACCAAACAGCAGTATCTATACAATTCAGTTCTACGCCTAAACCAATGATGTTGAGTGACATGAGACAAACTCCGACCATTGCGGCTATTATTAGTCATGGCAGTTCAACCTACAAATCATCAATTATGTTGAATTTCAATATATTACCTGGAGCTATGTATCCATACGAACCGGCAATTGCAGACATGCATTCGGATGCTCCAGAATCTTGCAGGAACTTAGCGAGCCCAAAATCCGCAACATGAGCTTCGAAGTTGGAATCAAGAAGGATATTGTTGGATTTAACATCTCGATGGACAATGAGTGGCGAACAGTCGTGGTGTAAATAGCAAAGGCCCTTGGCGGCCTCCACAGCAATTTTATACCTTGTGTCCCAATGCAAATGAC
>Ga0209700_106841_pt1 | contig 16996 bp, 9 predicted proteins | sample SiratroredBW_FD_187528 | JGI IMG/M metagenome (GOLD analysis project Ga0209700, IMG submission 187528) | Root nodule microbial communities of legume samples collected from California, USA - Siratro red BW (SPAdes) (version 2) | ecosystem: Host-associated > Plants > Roots > Nodule | place: USA...
TTTGTATCAGTATCTCTTTATATATATATATATATATATATATATATAGGTTGATATCCCTTGTATTTCTAGTTGATAAAACAACCTTATATGTCTTTTTTACAAAAGCATGTGAGTACATGTGTATCCCCAAGTTAACGCATACAGTCCAAGAAAAAAAAAAAGGAATTTCAGATATGAAACATACAACTAATTATGTTGGCTTAATTACACCCTCATCAATATTGAAAAGTGGTGTGATATCTAATAATCAACCTAATTTAGTTTGGATTAGTTGTAAACACTTAAAAAATGTAATAGTAATTTTCAGAAAAAAGTGCATTTTAGAACCATATCCTAAAAATATGTAGTGAGAAGAAACTGGCATGGGAAAGAGTCAAATGTCCCTTTAATTGGTATTGCAAGGCGAAAATTGCTCCTAAAATTGAGAGATGAATAGGTATATATAAGAGTGTTCGGCAACGTTATTAATCACCTCAACATTGTCTGCGTAGTGGTGTTTTGTTCTTGAATCACAAACACTCCTCCTTCATTAATATTGACTGAGTCATATTCATAATGGGAGGTTGTGTGAGCGGTCCCAAGAACCAGGAAGAGGATGTCCCAATTGAGACTCCCACCACACCAAAGAATGTTGAGAACGAGACACTTGTTGCTCCTCAAGAGGAGAAGATCGAACAGGAAGAAGCTGTTGTGGTAGAGGAAGAGAAAGTGGAAGAAGCTGCAAAGGAGGAAGAGAAGGTAGAACAACCAAAAGAGGCAGAACAAGAGCTCCCTCCCTCTGATCACATTCAATCTTAATTTCTCTTCTTACAAATCGTCACCCCAATATGCATTGTCCCTTCCACTTCTTGGAGCAACATTTTAGTAATAAAAACTAACTTATTTGTGTCTCCAAAACTATGCCTCTAATGTTTTTTTTTTTTCTTCTTCTTCTTTTTGGCTACGTGGGTTAAAAATATTAAATAATTAAGTGAAACAGTAAAGGTGAATATATCATCATTCAAAAATATATATAATTTTGTTCACTATAGTTATTGTATAAAATTAACCAAAAAGAAATTCACTCTTTTACTTAGAAACACTTACCACCAAACATGCCTTAGCCAACCATTTTTCTCTTTGTTTTTTTTTTTCTTCACTATACATTTAAAATCCGTCTTTCAACACCAAGTAAGTGCCTTCTTTTTCAAAATCTATATTTTAGTAACTTGCTTAATAAAGTGAAAGTTTTAAGATTTTGCCAATTTTCTTAAGAGAAAACATTTGTTAGATATTTAGAATTTGAGCAGATCAATCATTTTATCAAATATTCCAACACTCAATTACGTCAACTTATTTATTATTACTTTTTATTATTTTTTTAAATCAATCTGTAAATATTGAGACTGTACATATGTTCTGTTTATTTTTTGATGAAATATGTTTTTATATAAAAATAAAGTTCACAGTATCTGTTTTCAGTACTACAACAAAAGGTTCAATGATTTTCATACAATAAGTTTACCTTCGTTTGGGTTTTAACCAAATTAGTTAAATAAACCATTAACTACTTACATAAGTAGAAAAATGTAACGTTATGAATATTTATTTAATATGTTTTATTTTTCCTACATTATAGTTTTACCGTTTTTATTTTTGGTATAAAAACATTTTATGATTTTTATTTCTCACATTTTTTATCTATATCAATCGTCTAAATACACTCTTCTAATTATCCTTATTAAGGATGATATGACATTAAATTTAATAATATTTTATTAATCTAATTGCACACAATTTAGTATTTTATCTTCCATAACATTTTTGGTAAAAATCCTTATTGAAATTATAACAATTTTTTTATTACAAATTGTTAGAAATGGTCATACATGATCTCTAAATTCGTTTTGAAAACTTTTATCTATATATATATATATATATATATATATATATATATATATATATATATATATATATATATATATATATATATATATATATATATATATATATATAAAAGGTAAACACATTCCATACATCATATCCATAACGGGGGCGCGCACATTTTTTTATCGGTTTCGTGAGATAAATTATAAATAGTTTTTTTAACCATTTGATAATTTAAACTTTTTTATGAGTAACTTCTTTTATTAGTAATTTAAATTTGAAAATGATAAAAAAGAAAAAGATTTTGAATTAGTTTCATGAAATGCTAACTTTCATCTTATATTCTTATTATATTTAAAACCTAAACAAGAAGAGACTCATAAAATAAATGGCTCAAATAAATATTTCTTTACAGTCAAGTCAATACTTTTTGTTGTATTTAATTGTCATTAAATATTATTAAATCCAAGATAATACGATGATCAAAAGAATGTATAAAAACACGTACGTGACGAAAATACGATTTATTAAGACCAACCATAGTCTAGTTAATATACTAAAAACAAAAATCAAAAGCTATTGAAACATATTGTATAAAAATAAAAGCTAGTCAAACAATCATTAATACACCCATTCAACCTAAAAAACAAATCTTTATACTAAAATTGAAAATTGGTAAAACCTTTGTATGAAAAATATTTTATCTTTTTCCTTAAAATTTTACGTTTCCTTTTCTCTCTTTCTTTACAAACACTTAAACCAGTAAGACAAAGATTTCTTGGTCACGCGTTACGTGTTAGTCCATCCTGCAATAATTTGCAATATTTGCATTAATCTGTCCCTTTTACTTTTGTCCGCCGAATCAGCAAGCCAGTTCCATGAACACTTACAATACAAACCAATCTTCAAACATTTTGAAGTTTTAAAAGTAACGACCATGGTAACAATGAGACAACAGAAAACAGACAAAAGATTCAGTTCGTTTTTACAGGTAACATATCAATGGACAAGGCTATTTTCAGCCCATGAAGGCGCAACCTGTTTTGCCTGTTCCTCTTCTCCCTTGTTCTCCTCTTTCACAGCCAGAACAACCAGAACCAACAATAAGGGATAGCTAACAGTGGTCAACACCCAATTCACAATCAACTGAACCATAGCAGACACATTATGGTTATCAATTTGCCAAGCCACTGCAGCCCCTGCACTTTGTATGCCTTTATAGAACCCAGAATACCTGCATAACCACAACCACAAACAATACTTAAATCCCAAATTTCAAGCATGATTAGGAGTATATATATTCTCAATTAATTGCACAGAAAAAGTAATCAAATAATTAAGCATAAGCATGAGAGATCATGAGATGATTGAAATCCTGATCTTGAACATGGGCAAAATCAATTTTTTATACCACTTCTTGCCATCATATACTTAAAGAAAGAATAGAAGCAGAAACATTATGCTATATATGTGTTCATACCTGCTAAGAATCTCAGAATCATTGGCAAGAGCCCCAATAACCCAATAGACCATGCTTTGGAACATGGCATCAAGCAAGCCAAAACTGAAATACAAGAGAAAGGGACCAGCATAGCGAGAACCCGAGTCCTTAAAATCCATGATCACACTGAGGTCACGCTTAATCTGATTGGCAAGTGCACCAGCCCATATACCAGAGGCAAGAAGAGCAACCACAAAAATTCCCACAACCCCTCTTTTCCTGCGACTCTTGAAACTGAAATCCATCACATAACCAATCGCAACCGAACCCACCATCTGCGCCCCCCAATAGAACACATTGTTGAACCCTCTGGTCCTCAAATTGAACTGCGGCTTATTGACATGGTTGAACTGGTAGGTGTAGAAGAAGTTACTGGACCAAGCAGCCGGAACAATGAGAAGCATCTTCCAATTGTAGAAAAGCTTCAGAATTTCATAAGATTCAGTTGTCACATTGGAGTACAACATGTGGGTGCAGCTAGTGCCATCATCTCGAACAACCTTGCTGGCTGGCAAAATGGTCAACGACAAAACAGCCCCGGCGGACATAAAAGCCATGAACCCTATGTAGGTTCCGTCGTTCACGGTGGCAGCACTGTCGCCACGGTGATAGTTCAAAATGAAGGGAATTAAACCACCGATGACACCCCCCATGTTGAAAATGCTCCAGAAGATGGAAATGTAAGTGCCCTTGCGATTCTCCGGCGGGTAGGAGGTCATGATGGCGCCCTGCGCCGCCCAGAGGAGGCCGGCACCGATACCCAGAACGGCGCCGGCGATGATGGCGAATAGCTGGTGCTGGTAGTGGTTGTAGTAGAGGAAGGAGCCGGCGTAGAGGACGTAGGTAGAGCAACCTGCGAAAAGGGTGAGGTGGGGTCCGAGGATGTTGTAGATTCCGCCGCCGAGGATGCCGAAGATTGCGAAGGTGGTGTAGAGCGCGGTGAGGGCGTTATTGGAAGCGGTGGAGTTGACTTGGCCGCCGCCGCCCATGCCGGAGAGGGCGTTGAACATGCCGGGGCAGCAAAAGCATACCAACCCGATAAGAACGATCTGAATGATCGGCGAATTATACCTGAAAAGGTAAGAACTTTTTGCGCTTTCGGGGATCTGGGTGTTTGAATCTTCATTTTCGGGAGTACCCATTTGAAAAGGATAATTGAATCGGCAGAAAGTGAAAGAGGGGAAGAATGAAAAAGTGATGATTGTTTGAGGGAATGGAAGAGTTTAAGTAGATAGAAGAGCGATGGAACAGGAAACTGGGGTCCATAAAAGGACAAATTTAGAGTAAATTTTGTTTTTGTCCCTTGCAATTGGAATGGTTGCCACAGGTCAGTGAAAGAGAAGAGCATTGAAAATGCTTACGCGAACTCCTTCAGTCAGCCGAAATGGCCGTTTTCTTCTCCCGAAACTATTTGTTTATTATCAAACATTTGATTCAGGAGGATTTTCCACTTTGCGGATTCGGATCAGCAAAAGTTTCTTAGTGGATTTCTTGTCTTCGTTTACTTTCGTTGTACTTTGTATAGATTAAATATTTTTATATAATTAAAATGTATAATAAATGAACTTTTTAAATATATTATTTATGTTTTTGAATTTTTAATAGATAATTTAAACTTTGATATGCTATTTATAAATCAAAAATCCATACACGGTTAAGAAAATTAAATGTGTTCATGAAAAGATAAAGATAAATGAATGGTGGCAGAGATGGAAGATAAACACTTTTTTTTTATATATTTACGAGTTCGGTATTTGTATAAAATGTGATTGTAAGAAAATAAGAAGGAATATTAACAATATCTATACACGAAAGTAAGGGTGCGACGTTGATTATTTTATTTTAGAGTAAGTTGTTGACACGTAATTAATAACCTAACATTCTGGTAAAAAACTAACTTAAAAAACTAGTTGAAACTTACAAACTAAGAGCAGAAAGTTTACAAGCTGGATAATTAAATTAAAATGTTTAATAAAAATAACTATTTTACAAGTTGATAAAAAATTAATTTAATAAAAAATTACTTATTTAGAATAAAAATAAGTTTGAAATAATTAACAAGAATAAAAATGAAAATAAAAATTAATAATAAAATAATAACTTATAAACTAACTTATTTCCATCATATACTCTAATATAAATTCAAGTACTATCTAACTTTGCCAAATTAACATATAAACTAATTAAAATAACTTATATTTATTGAATTGAATTACTGAAGTAACTACCTTAAAGTCAGGCGTATCATAATTTATTTATTGGTTGATAATATAAAAATTATACATTGCGGCATATAAATAAATATCTCTAATCCATAGAATTTATTATTCATGTCAAATAAATGTTTTAAATTTATAATTTAAATTATAATTAAATTTTATAATAAATTAAATTTTTAAATGTTATAATTATATCTTGAATTTGTAAAAAAATAATAAAAAATTGCAATGTCCTGTTTTTAATTGGAATAAATAGGTCATTGAAAAAACAAATATTAAAGTAACGATAAAAAAAAAGACTGACTTAAAATTATTAAAAAAATTAGAGGTGAAATTTAAATTATTTACAAGATTGTATTTATATTAGGGAAAAAATATTGATGTATCAATATTAAGATATTTTAATTTTTTTACTTTTTTTTTTGTCCATGTAATTTAAATGAGTCTTTTTTTTCTTTATTTTTATTAACTTTTTACCTTTATTTTTTTCAATTAGAATATTAATATTAATAAAATTATAATATAAATTGATTTTATTTTTCAAATCCAATATGTGAGGATGCTTGCATCATCTTGACATATGTTAGTTAACGTTCAACGAGTTTATCACAATATCAATTATAATATTAATATTAAAAATATAATATCCAATAAATGCAAATGCAACTTTTAATAATAAATCAAGAAGAAAACACACTTATGTGAAGGATAAAGGAGAATATTATTTAAGTGACTCCTTTATTATAACATTTACATTTTACACGCCTATTTCAAAGATAAAGAAGAATATTATTTAAGTGACTCCTTTATTATAACATTTACATTTTCAGTTAAAACTCAAAATTCTATTTCTCTCTTTTGTTATTTTGCTTAAATGAGACAACATTACTTACACAAATATGTTTTTTCAAGTTTCATTTGTCTTAACTCATACATCACTTGAATTGTTTAGGCAATAAATATAGATAGGAGTTAAAACTTTAAAATTGAATATATTTTATTATAAATGTTCTACTTCTTTCTATTATAAATATTGAATATATTTCACTATAAATTAAATAAAAAAACTGATAAACAGTAATTATGTTCAAGATATATTTAAACATCGAAAAGAAACAAAAGAAAAATAAAAGGAGATAACATTGCTCTAATTAGATTTTTAGATTTATAAGCGATGCCATATACTTTAAAAGTCTCTTACTATCTTTCCTCTTGATCAGAGTTTTTATTATTTATAATTCTCTTTTATTTTGTTGCTCAATGTAATAAAAATATTTAATGCTTCATTGATATTATAAAATAAGACCGTGGGACTACCAAGGAGCCAACTATTTCGACAATTTTAGAGCAATATTATCCACATGATTTTATAGGCATTGTTGTTAAGCAGTGATAATTAAAAAATGATTATATAATTAATTATATAAGAAATTATCATTGAAAACAATACATCTTTTTTATTAAATTAATTAATGTACTGAATCCTCGTGAATCAAAGCTGGATTCAGCTGTGGCACAGTAAACAAATGGAATAACAATGGAATCAACGCTGTAGTGTTCTTGTTTCGAAAACTTTAAGGTGAACCTTGATATTTGTTTTTTTTAACATTAACTTTTAATATATGGTCTCATCAAATCTTTTAGTTTATAAAAATGTTAAATTGGACGTGTGAATGAAAGTCCCATAAGCCATTATAAATTGATATTAAACATTTTTCCTTTGTCACATTGGGTAGGAGTGACCAATAGCCGACTATGGCCAGCTTCAAATTCCGTCACTGCTTTAATTTTTTGCCCTACTTTTGACTTCTCTCTCTCGTAACATCATCCACTGCTAAATGCTCAAATCAAATTTCATCAAACATGTGATATGCATATAACAAAAATTCTTGTCTTACACAAGAAATGGTTATAGTATTTTTAAATGCAACTGCACTAAATACTTAATAACCACAAGACATTCCCTACCAAACAAAAATACTTTGGATTAGACAGTCCAAAAGAACATAGTTATATCCTAACTCACATTATAAAAATCTGCACCAATAATACTTCACAAACACTCATGTAATCAAGCATGGACCCAGCAAAATCATCTCTGAATAAAAGGCTGAAAACAGAGACAACCAATTCTATGATTCCACAACTACCACAAATATTTTATATTCTACATGCTTCTACGGGGATGGAATGTTTGAGTTTACTATGGCCACCTCTTCCATTCTTGGCTCACCCGTCTGGCTTCTTCTTGTACCTCCAAACATTTCTTGGGACATTTTCAAATTTTTCATTTCGAACTAAAATACTCTTAAAATATTATTGTAAAAACTCAAATATTCTTTTATCTTAAGATTCTTATATTCCCTTCTTCACAAAGTTCTTTCCAATTAAGCTCTCTACAGCGCCACTTCCAAAGTACAACCATGGTTCCGTGATTCAATTTATTGGTCATTTTTATTCCGTGAACCTTCAATAGCAATGCATTTAAGGATTATTTGAGGTATGTATGATGTATTTTTGGATTTATAAAATATTTGGAGAGATTTAATGTGGTTTGCGATTTGGGGATGTATTACGGGTCGTACGAAATGGGTTGCGGAACAGAGCATTCTACAACTGTGTTACGGATTCGTAGTATAGTCGTGACATAGTACAGTTGTAGATTTACCATTGAAAAATTTAACATTTCCATTCTTATGTGGATTTTCTATTTACTACATTTTTTTTACACATCTTGTAATTTTTATACATCGTTTTAAATATTTTTAATTAATTTGGAAAATTAAAATTTAAGATAATTTTATACTATATCATTAATTTTAAAATGTTATTTTTTTATTATTATTTAAAATAAAATTTAGTTTTTATTATGTTTTAAATATAATGATAAAATGTTAATAAAATGTATTTTTTATATCTAAAATTGGTAAAAATGGGTATTAGTTTTCTTAAACAAAGATTGTTTTGTTTTAATCTCTCTATAATAAAGCATTGGCTAAATAATTTGAAGAATTAAAAGCAATGCATTTCATGTTTTTTCTTTTTAGAATGATGTAATTTTTGTATGTAATGTTCAAAATTAGTAATTTTTTCTTTTTATCAAATGGGCAAATGGTGCTAGGCACGATTTCAATCCGAAAAAATCGTGATTAATGAGAAGGACGAATATGAAATCGATTGCATGCACTTAATTACATCTTAATTAGATCTCACTGTTCCTAAAACAGCACGTGAGAAGATGCAGATATTAAAACGGTACACATTTCTTTTTTATTTGCGATTTTATTTTATTTAATTATTATTATTAAAACATTATCATATTATTAAAAATTATCAAAACATTATTCAAAGATTATGAAAACGATACAGAATTAGAACGATGCAGGTGTTTCTACATTTTTATTTATAATTAAAACATTATTAAAATAAAATATTTTAATAAAAAAATAATAATATGTTAAACGGTGGAGAGTGCACATCCTTTTACGTTTTAGATTTTATTATTTTTATTATAATTATTATAACATTATTATATTATTAAAAAATATTTTAAATTGTTATTAAAATATTAAAACATGAAAACGGAGTAGGATACCAAACAGGTGCATCATATTAAAATGGTACAGTTTTTTTACGTTTAATGTATTATTATTTTTTTATTAAAACATTTCATTTTTTAATAATGAAAAAAAAAATGTTGAAACATCTGCATCGTTTAATCCGGTACCGTTTTCATAATCTTTGAATAATGTTTTAATAATTTTTAGTAATATGATAATGTCTTAATAATAATATCAAATAAAATAAAATCGTAAATGAAAAGGAGATATGTACCGTTTTAATATTCTGTTTCATATTTTGTACTGTTTTAGTAGTAGTGGAATGTAATTAAAAGGGTATAATTAAGTGCATGTAATTAAGAGGATGCAATCGTTTTATATTCTATACTATTTTAGTAACAGTGGAATGTAATTAAGGGGTATAATTAAGAATATGTAATTAAGAGGTAGAATTATAGTAAAATCGTGGGTACAGCTAACACAATTTTTTCCTATTGAAATGGTGGCTAACTAACAAGATTTGTTCATTTTAGTAATACTTTTTTTTTTATTCATTTTGGACATTACATGGAAAAATTACACCATTCTAAAAAAATTGCATTTCTAGACTGAAAAGACAAAAAAAAAAAGATAAACTTTTGATTAGGTTATAAAAGCCTTAGAGAAGGTCCAAGGGTAGAACTGGGGTAATGGGCCGGGCCCATTAAAGAAGCCCAGAATAGCGATATGCATGCGCCGCGGAAGACGGTGGAGCTTACACGTGTGAAGTGTGTATGGATAAGGTCTGTAGCCCTGCATTCTCTCTCCTCTTAATCCGCTTGGTTAAGTAAATCAAAACGCTAAGCCGATTATGAGGCCTTAATCAGATGGGGTTATTAATTAAATTAAAATTAAAATTAAAATTAAAACTTGTTTTAAGAAGAAAGGGGTAGGTTTTTCCAGAATTGTAGGTAAAGTGGGGGCGAAATTACATTTGAGAAAAATTTGGGTTGCATTTTGTTTTGCGTGTGTTTTGTCCTATGTGGGGCGTCAACCCCACAAGTCTAAAGTCACCACCATCACCATTCTGCGCCAAGTTTCTATAAATACGCCACTCCTTCCGCTTTTCTCCTCGTTCCTACCGTAGCTTCTGCGGTGAGAGTGTGTGAGAGAGAGAAAATATAGAATACTCCTTTTTCTTTTTTGTTGCTTTCGCCTTTTCCTTTTCTAGGTACTGAGAAGGACGACCAAGACTTTATCCCTGTGCTTCACTTAGCTCAACAACGTTGTGAGTTATTTTCCCATCCCTTTTTCATTTTCAGCCTGTTATGATTTTAAATTAAATTCTCATTTTTTTTATTATTGTTGTTCTAGTGCATGGCATGTACTTGTCAAACAATTTTGAGGACGCAGAGTTTTGGATTCTTGATTTTTGACAGCGCGTGGGTTGGTTGTCGCGTTGTCTTTTTTGTTTTGAAAATCTCACTTGGGTATGGTTTAGATCTGTCGCATGGGAATTGGGTAAAAAATGTTTGTGTTGTTAGGGTTTGTCAAAGGTAGATGGAGCAGTTGAGTATATGATTCTGTTCACCAATTAGATTCTAGATTTGCGTTTTGTGATGTCTAATTTAATAATTTCTGAATATGGTTGGTCAAAGGCTGTTATGCGTGGCGTTTTGTGAACGGAAATAGGATAGTATTGTGGAGTGACCCTTTCTAGAAGGGAAAAGAAAGAGTTCAGGTAGAGTGTGTTATGTATGTTTGTAGGTAGAAGATGATGAATATTGTTGAGTTTGACTGAAATGTGTGTTGTTGTGGTGGGCCATGCAGAGAATTCAGGCAAAGGGCTTGAAGTTGGAGTGAGTTAAGAATACTTAGGAGTTGCTGTCTCGACTGAAGAAATGGAGGTATATGGCAAATCTATGGTTGCAGGTCCTGCAAATGTTATTTTTCTGTCGAGTATTATGGGCCGAGATGGTCAAATTCCTGGTCACAAATGCGACTGGAAATGTCAAAATGAACATGTTTGTGGAAACATGTATCGCTGCAAGCTAACTGGGCTGACTCACATCTGTGATAAAAACTGTAACCAGAGAATTCTGTATGACAACCATAGCTCCCTTTGTCGAGCTAGTGGTCAAATTTTCTCCCTTACACCGGCGGAGGAACAGGCCGTGAGAGGTGTTCGAAGGAAGCATGATGCGGCGGAGAATTCTCCTACCGAAAGCTGTGGTTTTAAACGTAGACGGGGCGAAGCCCAATTCCACCCTTCTCCCTTTGAGAGATCTTTCTCTGCTGTCAGTCCTATCTGCAGCCAAGTTGGGGATGGCATGGATATGAGCTAGATATATACCATATAACTGGAAAACTCTTTTATCATTGCACTTCACTTGTCCTTTTTTTCCCCCTTTTTTACCCTTTTTTCTATCAGATGAGTATGAATAACGGAACTTGAACAATTATTTGGACTACTTATTAGTGGACATGAATGTTCATCTATTGTAGGAACTCCTTATATTTCTAGTATCAATGCAATGTAGTGTTTAATGTAGCTTGACTGTTGAATGGGGATTTCAGATGGTTATGAAGTCTGAATTGACTTCGGTTTCTGTTGCTAACCTTGTTGAGAAGCGGACGGTTGTATCTGAATGGTGTTCTTGTATCAACGATGTACTTAATTGTTAACGTTTTCTAGCCTTCTGTGAAGTTTCTAGTGTTTCTGTAATCGCAGGGCAGAGCTATTCGAGTATTAGTGTACTCGTAAACTAAGACTACTACCTCTGATCTGAGTTGTATTAGGACATGATTATCAATCTTATCTCTTAGGCTGATAACCTTATTCATAGATGTGTTGAATTTCCTTGACTTCTGTAAGTTCAGGTTCTCACCAGTTCCTCACATGGACAAAGTTGCTGTGCATGTGAATACCAATTTTTTATTTTGCTGCCTGATTTCTTTTTCTTTTGCAGACTCAAAGGAGATGATAGTCCACATTTTCATTAATTCATCTTTTGATTATATCTTTTTCGTTCCATGAGTTAACTGATATCTGGCTGTCTTCAGTTTAATGTGACTTGTGCAGGTTTTGAAGCTTGTGCTACCAAGGAGCATTCAAAACATTTGTGTTGCAATACTTGATGACATATTTTAATATGGAATTACTCTATGCTAGAAGTTGAAATATTGATATTGTCTTCTTGTTTTCTTGTAGGTACATGCTTAGGTACTACTGATGCTCAAAGTAACCTTTACTGGAGTTTATGATGAGACTAAGCAACTTGTACGGAGGATGTAACAGTTGAACAAAGGACAGTTATGATGCTCTCAACAAGTTTTGGAGGATGATGAAGACACAATACCGAAAGTTAAAAAAACTGGCACGCTCAATTCCAATATAGTAGAACTTTTTGGTGTATGACCAGATGAATCTGTCTTCCACTGTGTCATCTCTTACCTGTGGACAGCGCCATTGATTGAACAGATTGAAGTGACTCGTCTATCAGTCAACCCTACCCTCTATATTGGAGTTTAAAGTGATTTTTCCTTTGAAATATGAAATAAAGCTCTTCACCTCAGTGTTTATATATTTTTTAATTTTTTTTTTTGCATTTATTCAAGCCTGATTTTAAGTTTGTATATGATATTTGAATGACATTGTATGTTACAGAATATTAATGAAATTTGGAATTGTAAAGCTTAGATTGTTTGATTGTTTGGTGGGAAAGAGAAAGAAAAAGTAATTTTTTAGAAAATGATGGAATTTGTTGTACTACTTTTCTTACCTGTTTTTACTCTTTTTAATTTTTTTTTTCATTCAAACATTTTTAACTTCACATTCACATTTATTTTTAATTGTTTTCGCTCATATATTTAACCTATTTCTTATCTATTCAACAATTATAGTTTCAAAGCACTTATATATCAGAAAAACCTAAACCCCTACCCGAAGGAAAACGGAAAATGAAGAAAATTACGTGGTATAGAATTTTTACTTCAGAACATCAAAAATTCTGATGAAAGGTTTCACCCATACCGATTAGTTGTTAGACAAATTGTTGCTATAAGCTGATTAATCCTGTGCTCCGAATTGTTTGGTAATTGGCCATCCAAGTTCGCATCATTGTCCTCCAATTGTTTTCCTACGTGATTTCTTGAAGAAACGTTAGCAGTGCCAGATGAAGGAGAACTCACGTTTATCCTGAAAGAATGTGTTACCTGATTCGTTGGCAAATAATTTCCATTTCGGTATACCCTTTCTTTGAAGATTTGGCATTTTATAAAAATGAGATGCACTTTAAATTGTAAATTATTGGGTGATAATTAACCATTCAACAAAAAAAAAATAACTATTGAAAATATATGTACTACATAATTAATTATGAAAGTATTAATTTCCTATACAGCTATTACTTTATACTTTATTCTTAGAGCACTCTCCATTTTAAAAGAGCTAAATTACTTTAAAAGGTTCTTAACAAGTTACAATAAAGAAAACTCCACTTTCTGTATCATAAGAAATAACGGCAAGAGCATAAGATTTTTTTTATATAAAGTGGTACTTAAAAGTGATGAAGTTTAGTGAAAAAATATTTCAGGAGTAACTTCGGTAGTGTTGCTTCAATAACACTATACCTATTGAATTTTATTAATCTAACTACTGAAAGTTCTGATATTCAGCGAATAATTGTGCTTACTAAATTTTTTACAAATTAGATATTTATATTTGTGTAATCTTATAATCTTATTTATATTTGGCTATGCTTCCTGGAAAGTTGACGTATATGACATGCCAATGATCTGACGTATATGACATGCCAATGATCTGATGCTCCCTGGAAGGCCTAGTCGAAGTTTATTTCCCTTTTTTATGATAATCCCATCCAACTTCTTACAGGGTAGTCTCAGATTTTCTGAAACCATTCTTTGAAGAAACTAACGATTCATCCGATGGAGTGGACCTAGAATTCCAGATTTGTACAACTTCCCATGCGACAACAAAAGCAAAGAATTGCTTCTAGATGAGGCCATCCACAACATAAGAAATACTAAACCCATAAAGCTGGTCTTCTGGCTGAGGATTTCATGAAAGCAACGTAACTGTTTGTTTGTTGTAACGTATAACTGATTTAGCACACAACTCCCTCTTTCAGAATAGTATAAATTACAAGTCTTAGGGGCATTGTCCATTCCCTTGGCCATCTAGTTTCTTAGGCTCAATATTACCAACTATAATAATTCTTGAATATGAGGAGAAAGCCATCCTTGAAACTAACCAGTTTTCTCATTCTCTTTACATTCTTCACTTGCACTTTCTCATACACATTCACCATCATCAACAACTGTCCACATACTATATGGCCTGGTACACTTGCAGGTTCAGGGAGTCCTCCACTTGCAACAACCGGATTCCGGTTGGACATGGGTCAAAGCATCAAACTTACGACTGGCCCAGGTTGGTCAGGACGGATATGGGCGAGGACTGGTTGTAAATTTGATACAACAGGAGTTGGCAGATGCCAAACAGGTGACTGTGGAGGAAGGCTGGAATGTGAGGGGAATGGTGCTGCTCCTCCTACCTCACTGTTTGAGATAACACTTGGTGCAGGTAATGGACAAGATTTCTATGATGTTAGCATGGTAGATGGTTACAATTTGCCATTACTCGCTCTACCACGAGGTGTATATGGTGGTGCCTGTAATGCCACAGGTTGCATTACTGATATTAACAGAGGTAAGAGTTTATTTAAAGAACAACTATGTAATTGGGTAATTAAATAACAGAAGAAATCACAAGGGTACCACCACATACAATTAAAAAAAAAATCAAATGGTACAGGTTGCCCAGCAGAACTTCAAGTATTGGGAGGTGTCCAAAACCAACGGGTAGTTGGGTGTAGGAGTGCTTGTGAGGCATTCAAGTTGGACAAGTATTGCTGCAGTGGAGAATTTGCAAATCCAAATACATGCCAACCTTCCTATTATTCAACCTTATTCAAGAAGGCTTGTCCAAGAGCTTATAGCTATGCGTTTGACGATGGCACCAGCACTTTCACTTGCAAAGCATACCAATACGATATTGTTTTCTGTCCCAACAGCAATGGGTACACACCATACATCGTCTCACCCATTCACTTAATTTCCTTTCCCTTTCAGTTTATTTCCAATTTGCCATAAAAGGAGAAAAAGGACCATAGCTAACATTTTACATTACCACAGCATGGGAAGACCAACTCCTGCATCTCCTCCTCCACCAATTAGACAGCCTTATTGGAAGCATCAGCAGCAGGTCACTTCCTCATCAAATATTTTATTACCCTTTCCACCGCCAATCTTTCTCTTGGTTCTCACTCTTACTTTCTTGGCATATGTAAGACACGACCAATGATATAAAATAACATCTAAAAGGTATCCTCGAGGGATTTCCAGAAGGGAAGAAAAGGCCCAATCAATAAGACGGAAATGATAAACCACGGAAATATTACACTTGAAGAACCCTCTGTGAACAAATGATTCAGAAAGTACTGTTCTAAAGCTCCAGTAAGCTAAGGGCTGGGACTAATGGATATCATATAAACAGCATCCAGTCTTAATTCCAGTCTACTCACTATTCTCTCCGGATAGCTTGTAAATCTTGCAAAATAAATTTTAAGAGGGAAAAATGTAACCAGGAACCTCAAATTCATTCTCTCAAATTCTATAGCACATGTTCTGCAGAAATTTAGTGATCAAAGTGGCCCTTCTATATGATAATAGCCGGCTAATGGAGATAAATTAAAAGAAACCATAAATGATATTTCACTGGAAATGAAATTACTACCAGTAATATTGAAACTGGCCCAAAAAAATAAACATTATAAGGAATTTCTGAGAACTCATTCTGCAGGATTATAAGCTTTTAATGCTATAGTGTGGGGTTTGAAAAGAACTCTAACAGCAGCTATTCTACTATCGCCATCTCGGTCACGGGAAAAGTAATTCAGCATCTCTACTTTTAATCCAAGGGTTGAATTATGTTGGTTCATGACATATACAAGAAATTACAGAGAGCTTCTTTGACTCATTTCTTGGCCTTTGACCTTTTGGAACCTGGAGTTTTTTTCTTTGCTATCTTTGCTTGTGGTTTTCCTACTTTTGCTTGTGGCTTTCCTCCTGTATTTCCACCTCTTTTCTTTTCAGCACCCTGCATCCAGATATTCAGCAATTAAGTATGCATCACGCACCGGCATTTTCATTCACAAAGCAGAAATCTAAAATCAATAATGACTATCAGGAAACTTACTGATGTTTTGTCAGCCTTCCCTTTGGATTTACCATTAGCTTGCTCCTCACCATTCTCATTTTGATCAGTTTGGTTGGTTGATTTCTGCATCTTGCCAGCTTCCTCATCCGAATCAAAGAAGAAACCATCCAGTGTCCCTTCTCAAAGGAAATGAACAGATGTGAGGAAAGGAATTTATGCCGGATATAAAGATAACATATTACCATACATAAAACACCAATTAGTTCGCAGATGCAAATAACCTTCAACCATAGTTTCAGCTTCGTATACATTAGACTGTGGCTTCAGCTGTATGAAGTCATTCATGATGGCCTCAATCTGAAATAAATTACAAGTTAAATGACAACATATGTATTTTCAAAAATCCTTGGCAAGGCTGATTAAATTCCTGATGATTAAGAACATTTAAATATTAAATAAAATATAATCCAAATGCGACATGTTTACTAACTTAATAAAACAGTACTTATAGAGAATAATATGGTAAATAAGTAGATACTAGATAACCAACAGACCTTGGCCTCTGATTGCCCAAAGCTAACCTGAAAAAAAAAACACAAGCTCAGGTGAAAGCAATATAAAGGATATC
>Ga0209700_106844_pt1 | contig 16993 bp, 11 predicted proteins | sample SiratroredBW_FD_187528 | JGI IMG/M metagenome (GOLD analysis project Ga0209700, IMG submission 187528) | Root nodule microbial communities of legume samples collected from California, USA - Siratro red BW (SPAdes) (version 2) | ecosystem: Host-associated > Plants > Roots > Nodule | place: USA...
AAAAAAAAAAAAAAGGAAAGCAAAATAATTTAAAAGGGTTTCATCTCACTTTATTGTCTGCTGGAGAAATGTACATGTTTGGAGAAAGGTTGGGCATGTGTTGGTTCCAAAATCTCATCCTCAATTTTTTTATAAAATATTTTTTAAGTATTCTCAAATGTAAATTTGATTACAGTTCCAACAATTAAGGGTTTATTTAAATTTTAGTTTAAACATTCAAATTATTTTTAAGTTCCACTAAAATTTGTTTTACAAAAAAACATACATAAAATTGAAACATTTGAGAGATGTGTCAATAGTTGTAAAAAGTGTTCAAGAATATACATACTTTTTCCTATATAAAAAATGTGGTACCTAAAAAAATTCCGAAGTTAAGCTCCATATCATATACCATAACAAATAGGTAATGAAAGTTTCAAAGAGTTTAACTCCGACTAAATTTAATTAAACTTAATTTTTTAATTAAAATTAAAACCCTTTTACTAAGCATATATTTGATTTGCTGATAAAAATTTGCAACCCACATCAAAGAAAGCTTGTTTCTCCTTTGGGTGTTTGGGAAATGGAGAATGATACGAAGAGATTTCCAATTACACCACAAAAGTGTTTTAATTTTTCATATACAAGGCTCTAAACTTAGGTTTATGCATGCCTAAGCTCATAACAGAAAAGGAAGTATATTGTTGGATTTAAAAAAGAAAAGAAGTTAATCACATTAAATTCATAATCTTTTCAAACACATCCTAAGTCAGTTTAAAATTTGAAACTGTCTGGGCTATGCTGTTGTCTTTTTCTATCGAGTTTTATACATAAAAAAGTGTTATCTATTCAAAAGAACATATTAAAGATGAACTGCAAACGTAATTGACAATGTTAATTTATGTTAATTTAGACATTTCTGTGAATTTATAAACTAAAGGTGAAACTAAGTGAGCAATAATTGTGGGGTGCATACTGTGCAAAGAGAAAGAACATCATCACACTTTGTACTTGGATCTAAACTATTGCTGTTTCTGCATTTCAATTATCTATACACTATAGTGCGCCTCGCCTGCACCTAAGACTAAGAGACAAATAAATAAAGTTGCAGTGGCCGGCAACCCGCCAACTAATTAGCATTCAAATTCCCCATTTTACACATTTATCATGAAACTATATAGACAGACTGATTTATAAAGAAAATATATCAGCAGTTTTTCACAAAATTATTATTTTATCACTTGTAGCATCAAATAATTAATAAATAGTTACAACTTATAGTAATCCTGTCTCACTTAACAAGTTGTGGCATAACTCATGGGACTAAAATTAGGGTCTGCAAGTGACACTTGTTGCAGGTGATGGTAAGATTTTTGTAGAGAATAGTTTGTTGGTATTTCTTTGTATTTTGTTGTTGTACAACAAAATAGTAGAGGAGAATCACTATCCCATTTGGTACAAGAAACATGGCCCATAAAAAGACCGTTGCATCATGGTCGTCAGCATCTCTACATTGGAAGTAAAAAAATGTGATTCTGAACTGAGAATACTTTAGAATAAAGTTTATGGAAAGCTTCAATGCATGATTATAGTAAGAGGGGGAGTATTTGACCATGATCACGAGTGGTTGGATTGTTTGAGTATACACACATAAACACACTATGGAGTGTGCATGAAGCATGGAGCCATGTTTTGAATCCTCCAATAAAATGACCCAATAAGAGAGAATGGTTTTGCATGTGATAATGGCTACGTTATCGATGAGAAAGCGCACTGCATTTGGCAAATGGGTACGCATCCCAAGCAAATGAAGATGGAGACATACCCCTCTCAGTAGCAAGCAACCATTTTGTGAACACATCATCTTATCTCATGTAAAAAGAACCGTTATACATCATTTTCTTTTCATTTCCTCCAATCACTTTCACTTCCTCTTCCCCCATTTGCTTAATTAATTAATCCAACTTCAGAGTGTTTCTATATGTGCATATTTTTAATGCACCAACTACTTCGAACAACGAGCCAAGCCAATATAACAACCGTCTCCCCTATTAGTATTAAATCCTTCATGTTAATTGGCTACTTGCCTTTCGTTCAAGGAAAACTAGAATATACACACATGTCAAGGTCTAATACATCATAGACCATAGGCTTCTTTAGATTACTATAATTCATATCATACTATAATTAAACCAAATTCTATTCCATTTTACTGTCATGGCTATACCTAAACCTTATAATCCGCACCAGAACACCCTACGTTCTTCTGCTGCATTTTATTTTTCTTCTTAATGAATTAATAACTGGTCTATCTACCCAACTAGACTAATCATAACATTCATAGAAAATCTCACCAAATTACATGGTTTTACTAAAGTGTATCATTTTTGTGAACTTTTTTACTGTAGTCCTATTTTTTTTATCATTTCCTTTATCTGTACGAATTTTTCTAACTTGATTGTAAAGTGTGACATGGTGACTTTGTCACACTGTTAGGAAATTATATGTGAGAAGAAGATCTAGCAGTAGCAGATGCCACAATACTGTTTCCCCGCATATCATGTGCATAGATTCATCTTTTCTTCTTTTCGTCACTCATCATCTTCTTTTGGACTTGGGATCTTTGATTTCCCGTTTTTAGGTCAGAGGTAAACAGAAAAGCAATGGCATGTGAATGTTAGGGAACTGGTCTCTTTTTGGGATATAAACAATTTGACCCTTGTTCTAGATTAGGTGGTGCTTATATTCCTATACATGTCTTATAGTAGTCAGAACATCTATAGGGTAATTAACAGAATCAAGTTCCACAGACCAAAGATAACTAATCTTCCCACTACATGACAAGGTGCCATGTATTCCAGCACATGAAGAAGAGCTTCTACACAACAAACTTTTTCCTACTCTTGCATTAAACATCTTTCACCTTAATTATTACAAACAATAATTCTCCTATTTTATGTTGTGGATTTACTAGATTCTCTGATCTGGAAAGAAAAGACTTATCAAAACTTGAATAGTTGTAAAACTGACTAAACTGAAGTTATGTAATTTAATATTTCATGATCTCAACCAATTAAAAATTAAAGGTATGCAGACTAATTCCACACAATGAAATAGAATAATTAACCTAATCAAGAACTGCTTTCAGTTCCTTGTAATAATATCAAACAAATATAACTTGCTATTAAAAATAATTTATATTTCCCCATCAAATTAATGTCTCTATAAAAGAGGAGAGAGGGAGAGGCAGGATTGTAGGTTGGTTGCAAAAGAGGTGAATGAATAAAAATGAATAGAACAAAAATGGAGAAGCATATATAGTAGATAAAAGAAAGAGAGAATCCATGTGGGTGGGAAGGGAATAACAGTGTTGGAAGTGGTCCAACTACTGAGCCCAAGATAGAGGAATCACAATCACATCTTCTCTTCATCATTCATTTTCCATTCCTATATCCGTTCCTCCCAGTAACCTTTTTCTACAATATTAATATATCACCATTCATCCACAACCATGATTCAACCACACATCCCTTCACATATCATATTCTTAACATCTATGTATTAATAAGACACACCCACACCCCCTACCTCTTCAATGCATTTTCCTTTAACAAAATCAAACACTCAATGCGGATTAGCATCATACCAATTTTTGAAACGTTCATGTCATCAAAATAACACTTTTTTTAGTATTTTTTTATTCTTTTATTTTATTCAAAGTATAAAACTATAAGCAAATTTCATTGTGAAAGAAGAGAGATTTAGAAGATTTTCTAATCTATAATGAATTTTAAATAATAAAAAAATGTATTCAAAAGATTGATACTTCCACTTTTCAAAAACTGTGTTGTCATTTTTAGTTTTTAAATTTAATTTTTATTAATTAAAACATGTTAATATAATAATTTAAATTATATATAAAACTTTGTGCTAAAGTGAGTGAAAAATTATGCCTTCAGAAACATTTTTTAAGTAGAAATTGAAATATTTGATATTTTTGTGCTTCAACATGATTTGGGATCCCTAGAGACTAGTTTAAGCAGTGGCAAAGAAAGTTAATTGTTTTTATTAACCCAAATCATGATTTACAAATTATAATCCAAAATACAGCTTGAAAACTCCTTGTTGGCACCTCAAGAAAAGTGGGATGGGAAGAAGGGTTTTGAAATGCAGGGAAATGTGTGCATTGGAAGAGGGTGTGTGATACAGAACATGGGAGTTTGATGATTGGGAAGTGAGCTCTCTTAGCAGTTACCACATTCATATAACTATGGCATGGGAAATTGAGGATGATGGGGACCCTTCATTTTTTGTCTCTTCACTTCAAACTTGGAACCACTCTTCTATCTTTTTATTTCTCTTTTTTTCAACCCTTTTTTCCCTTTCTGTGTTAAATTGGTGTAATACTTCAGTGACAGATATTTTTTACCAGCACGCGAGGGCATTACTTTAGCTAAAACAGAGTTATGTAGAGAGACACGCGTTTCATTTGCAGGGTAACTCTGAGTCTGTGACTCCAATTCTGCATATGTTCATGCCACAAGTCAGATAATAAAATGGTCTTTGAATGAGATTTCAAATGAATATGCCTTTGAAAAGGCCAAAAGTGAAGCAAAAGGGTTACACATATTAATACCATTATTATAATAAGAGAAAGACAGACACTTGATGTCTTTTCCTACAATGTTTTATGAATATGAATAGAACAATGCAATTTAGTGTTTTGTTACTGTGAACCATAAATGTAACCAATAAGGGTGAAGCTGTGAAAGATAGGAAACTCATATAGAGTCACATGGATCAATCAGAAAAGTTGTAACAGGACAAACCACATGGGATGGCAGCTTGACCGCATTTATTTACAATAATAATATTAATAACATCACCACTTTCACTTATCTTTATCACCATAACTTAATCAAGCTTTCTTCTTCCTTTCACCAAATAATATTTCTAAAATATGTGTAAAGTTTCTCTTTTGTGCAAACAGCGACCAACATCTCCAAATTTGATTTGCTGAAAACAGAGTATACATAAAAGCTGGAGTTAATAATGCATATCTATGCTAATTTTTTTTCTTTCCTCAATCAAATCAAATACAACTTTTTCACAGCAAACAAATCAGAGGTGCTCAAATTGAGGACTTAGTATCTCGTGCTTTGTATAGGTTTGCCAAATATTATTGATGTGTGCAATTTTCCTCTTCCCAAACAGGAATCCTATTTGCACAACATTTGTTCATCAATTTTAGATGTGATGTGTACTTAGATTTTACTATCATAACACTTTAGATATGTATACACATTTTTATATAATTTAAAAATATTTAATGTTGGTAGGTACAACATATTGATTAAGAAATAGGTGAAACTCTCCAAAAATAGAAGCTGGTTAGATGAGAATTTATATCATTGCTATGAAACAATAACAAAACAAATAAAAAACTCACAACTCATAGAATTGTGGGAAAGTAAGTTAGGCTATTATTGATTTTATTTTGTTCAAAATGTTGAACTTGGGTACAAGACTACTCAATGGAGTCTCCCTTTTTCAGTTCAGAACATAATTTATGTTTCAGAAATAAAATTGAATTTGATAAGCAGCATCAGGACTTGAACTATCACTTTCTAGTTGTAGCTCAGATCAATTGTTATGAACATGGCACAGGTCATAATTGTGATGAGCACAGCAGTGAAATAACTCATCATACTTCACTTGGTTTTAATTGGATTACTCTCTCATTTCCTAACTTCATTCAATGGTCTGTACTAAACCATCTCAAACCATTATTCCTTTTATTTTTCTTCACTCATCTTCAGCTAGTATGAAACTTAACATGTGTTCTGATAAAAGGAAAAAAAACTGTTTATCTAGAGTTTAGAGAGATATGATCAGAGGATTTGAATGTAAAAAAAGATCTCAAGTTTTGACCAATATAGAGACTTTTATGTTATGGTTAGAATGATATAAATTTTATAATAGAGAGAGACAAATAAACACATATATAAGAATTTCTTTAATACTACTAGTTGTTAAAACTGATTTTAGCAGTGTTTCCATTACTTGGAGCTAGACACCTGTTTCCTATCACACAGTCTAGGTTTCCATAAAAGCCTGTTTAATTTATTTTTTCTTTTATTTTGTTTGAGAGAATTCTCTGAGTTGGGGAGCATCATTTCTATTATGCAAAATGAGATGTCATAGTTTGAATATTACTTCTATCTGTTTTATAGAAAATGTAAAGATGTCACTTTCAATCATATCTTTAAATGGGTGAATTAAAGAACCTGCAATTCAATATGATGGAATTATTGATATGGCATTTATAAGCATGGTTGACAATAGGCAAAGTGTACTAATTCTACATAAAAGGTAAACAGAGTATTATCATTATTTTTTCATCACAATTTTTGTGATTTAACAATGTGATTCTGATTTTTATTTAAAATAAAAAGAAAAACAAACACCAATAATGAGCTAAAAGAAAGTTCACATAAAAATTTTCTTAATTTTTTTAGTGTAATTTCTTTGTCTTCTCAATTTATTGAGTGTATAGTTGGCATCCAATTTTCTAATATAGTTTATCTCTAATTTATTTGTGGGTCAAGAAGTCTCAGTTCCTATTTTTCTAACCCTAATTCATTAGGCAACAAAAATTTAATTTATTAACTCTGGAAATGTAAAGAGTCAGTATATAGTTTGTTTGAGTGGATTGTACAACCAAAATTTAAGTTATTGTATAAAATCTCACACCTCCATAACTTTTTAAATTCACTTTAATTCATTTATGTGTTCCTCTACTTAAAGGATAGGATGTGAAGTGTATTTTCTTGCTAGCATGGTGTTCCTTTTGCTGACCATTTTTGACTATCTCTTATAGAACTCCTGTTTATGTATACTGAACTAATAACACTCTTTAAATTAGAATAGCAAGAAATAGTGAAAAAAATTCAATAATAAAAGTTTTAGAGACACACACTCAATCAAACATAATAATACTCATCAAACATTCAAGTCAGAGCTACCAAAATCACATTATGTAATCCTTAAAAAAAAATTTAATTAATCTCTAAAATTTACTAATTAATAGGTGAAAGACAAAGTAACCCCATATTTAATATTTTATCAACTACTTAAATAGTGACATTAGTGTAAAAGCTACTAAACAAAGAAGTAATATATACTTAATATACAAAATTGTTAAAGTTTTAAAGAGTCCCAAGAATACCTTTCAGAAACTCATGACTTCATGTACAGAGTTGCACCTCTTAGAAATCACAACATAGAAATGCTAATTTGCAAGTTTTACAACATGAAGGATTTCTGAAATTGCACTAGATTTTTTAGATTTTTTAAGTGGTTCTCTGATAAGAAAATAAAATAAGAAAATAAAAGAAGAAGATAAGGAGATGAAAAAAATACTAAAAGAAAAAACATAAAATAATGTCGTGTTGTGTATACTTTCTAAAACACGCAAGTGCTCTAACAAAGTGGCTCCTCTGCAGTTTTCAAAATATACGTTTGCAGTGTTGAATGGCTTCATTCGCCGCTTTTCTTGCTTGAAATTTGGAAAAGAGATTTGCACCAACAATTTTATGAAAGCAAAAAAAGAAAATATAGAAAGATCAAGCGGTGATATGAGAATGTGCGGTACCGAACAGTGCAATTGCCATGACCATAACATGATGATGTTTGGTTTAAAAGAAAACATTAATTCATGGCCTACATACAGGAGTGAGACATGGCCATTTTTGGGTTGGATATTAAACTTTACTAAATCAATTTTCCAGTAAGTTCATAACTTCTTTTAGACCAAATATTCAGAACAATAATCATTTAAAATACAACTAAACTGATATGTTTAATCATCAAATAATGGATCAAACTCAACTAAGGAAATAATTTCTTATTAAACAAAATTTTTATAATCATATAAAAAATCATGATTGGTTAAGACTTTTATATTTTTATAAATTATTGAAAACAAAGTCTATTTTAGTATTGATATATTTTGTTCTTTTATATTAGATTGATTTCTTTGATAATTATATGACATATTCTTCGTAGACTGTATTGGTAGACGGTAATAATATGACCTGTATTTCTCAATTTTCTGGTTAGACTTATTATATATAGATTTTCTTTTTATTATATTTGTTATTTTTTAATGAAAAAATTATTATTCTTTTTATATTAGTCTTTTTATCCACGACAATTTCATACATAGTAATAATTTATAAAAGACTTTTTAGTATCTAAATACCCGATTTAATATAAATTAACAAATAACATTATTAGAACATTTTTATTACTCATATGATTGTATTTAAATTATAACTTTCAAATCCACTTTAAAAATTATTAGTGAGTTCCTCTTAAATTTACTATAAACTTATAACAATACTTACAGCATATGCTAGGTTGAGACTACTATAAATCATTGTATTTGTAAGAAAACCAACCAACATTCTTACATACACGGAATAACATTTATACAATTTTATTGTTTCAACATATTAAAAAACATTTTCATCATAGTTTGTAATGAAGAACAATAAGTATAAATATAGATTTAAAAAATCTATTATTTTAAACTTATTAAATATTTGTATAACATAAGTCTAGTAATATATATATATATATATATATATATATATATATATATTACCTTATCACTAATTAAGGATATAAATTCCTATTTATTGATAAAAGCAACCTATATACCTAGCTAGATACGTGTTTATTGATCTCATAAGACACATAAACCAATGTTATTCACAATTGGTCATAAACACAAACACAAAAGGCTTCACTCCTTAACAGACACTATTAGACATGTTGCCAAAATTAAATGCTGTTAAATGGTTTAGAAACATTTAATGAGATTTGAATAAACTAATGTACACATATTCTGGGATTTTTGAAGCTTTGATGGTTTGATGCAATGTTATTATAGATTTTAAGTGAGATTGGGATGGTGGGGTGAGTTTGGTGGAGTAAAATTAAAATGGGAGTTTTTTTAATTAAGTGGAGGGGGAGAGGTTGAAGGAATGAAAAATTGAATAGGTTCGAAGTGGTTGGGAGGGAGCACATAGGGAAAAGAGAGGTGAAGGGGTTGGAATTGAAAGAGAGTCTTTAGTCGCAAGGCGCAAAAAACAAGGCAGTTGGCACCTGACACGCAGGCAGAGAGCATTACCCACGGTGGCTATGGTGCAGTGCAGCCGCTTCCCTACAGTAAAACCCCTCCACTCCATAACTGTAAAAAAAAAACTCTATACCCACTTTTCTATGTTATGCTTATCCTATTTATACAATCACATTTAAATATTAACTATTAACTCATAACAGTCAAAATCATCATTTTCACACTTTTTATAAATACTTTCTTAGATTATCTTATTTTTCTTAAATTGCGCAATAGCCACACACACACAATTCCATAGAATCTGTTTATACTTTTTCTCTGTTATGCTATCCCTAGCAAGTTATTTTATATACCTTGTTTAAGGTTGTCTTAAATTTCCTATTTGATTCATGGAGAATTATTATTATTATCCATTAAGTCTTCTAAGTTCTTACTTGTATGGTAAAAGGAGTTAAATGATTCATGGAGAATTATTATTATTATTATTATTATTATCCATTAAGTCTTCTAAGTTCTTACTTGTATGGTAAAAGGAGTTAAATGAATATATACATGATTTTGGTGAGTCAAAAAGTGGTTCAAAATTATTGATTCTATTTTAATATTATGAATTTATTAATATCTATACAATAGGCACATAAACCATTTGAATTAAATAATTTTACAACTAATGTGATTTGAGAGGGAAGAGGGATGTCCCAGTGAAAAAGAAATAAGAAAAAAGGCGAAGGACACGGTAGTGATTTTGGATAAAGTAGAAGGACAAAAATAGGCTTATGTCCTGTTCGTTGGCGTTTAATTGTAGCGACCCCGTTTTATAGAGCAGAAGGGAATGTGTGATAAAAAGGCATCCCATCTCATAAACATGAGAGTAGAGAGACAGTGGTCGGAGTGGTAGCCAAAACTTAAACAATGGACCAAGTTTCGCAATCAACACAAGACCACACCGATAGAGAGTGACATAGCAGAGCCACGTCCAACCCAAATACTCAACAAACTAAAAGAAAAACAATGACGACGGGTATAGTACGCGACCAGAACCTGGAGAAACACATTCACAAGCAGATGGGCTGCATGGCCGGCTTTCTTCAGATCTTCGATCGCCACCAGATACTCACCGGAAAACGCATCTATTCCCCCAAACGCCTACCTCCGGTAAAGCCTCTCACTCCCTACCCTGCCATATATTACTCTTTCACGCTCCTCACAACCTAACCTTTTTTTTACTTCTCTTTCACAGGCCTCGCCGGAGCCCGACAAAGTCACCGCCTCGCCGGCTCGTTCCGCACAGTCGCCGGTAAGGGAGGTCGTCCAATCCGAACCCAGGACGAGTTCTCCCGTGCTCCCTGTTCTGGAATTCAAGGAAGGCACACGGTCCTCGTGGAAGTTCTCGCGAGAGGCTCCCAGACTGTCTCTGGACAGCAGAGCCATGGTGGACGCGAAGGGAACGCTTCACCTTCATGCGCGAGAGATCCCCTCGGAGAACGATGGAGACAAGCAGCGTCGTTCCACCAGCGTCATTGCTAAGCTCATGGGCCTGGAGCCCCTGCCCGATTCAGAGCCCGGGCCTGGGCCAGCAGCGAAGCTGCAGAGATCCGCGTCGGAGTCTAGAGTGCCCAGAGATCTGCCCCTGCCTCTGCCACTGTCACAGTGTCGTTTCATGGACCCAAACAATTTCCCAAGTGCGGTTCAGGTCAGCAATGTGGTCCTCGAGAATAATAATAACACTGCCATAGATGCCCGATTGAGCAGTGGCAGAGTCGCAGATCCACCCAGGCAAAGGGCCAAGAAGAGTTTTTACGACTCGGCTGATTTCTTCCCCGAGCCCAAACACACCGCTTCGGTGTACGGAGAGATTGAACGGAGGTTGCGGATGCGAGGGATTAACGAGCCTTCCAAGGATCTCCACACTCTCAAACACATCCTCGAGGCCTTGCAGCTCAAGGGGCTCTTGCATTCCAACACCAAACCCAACCAATCTCCCATTGTCGTTATGAAACCGGTCCGATCGGTGAACCGGACCGGGAACGATTCTCCTCCCCTCCGGTCTAGTCCTCGCCGGAGCCCCCGAGTTGGGAATGAGACTCGAAGAGATGACCAAAATGAACGCAGTTCAATGAGTCAAAGCAGCAGAGCACTGAGCTCGAGTCCTAACCGCAGGAGGCAACAAAACGTGGAACCGCAGAGGAGAGTGGGCGTTGATTCGAGAAGGGGGTCTGTGTGTGTCTCTCCGGTTCATTCTCCCAAGGCGAGTCCAAGAAGGAATGCAGGCAATCAGCAGGTGACATATGGATCGCCTAGGATGAGAAGGACTGTTGAGCGTAAGCTGAAAATGTCTGGTGTGGCAGAGGATGAATCGTCTACAGTTTCAGATAACAGCTTCAGCACCTCTTCATATCCCGATACAGAGGTAGAATACTATACTAAACGAGTAAGATAATAGGAACTATTATGTTACTGGTGGGTCATTTCTTAATGAGTTAAAATGAATTAATTAATTGGTGGTGTTTGTGGGATTGGTGGCAATTGGATTGAAGTGTCCTGTGTGTGGTGCAGAGGTACAGGTTGGAAGAGTACAAGGAAGGGAAAGATCTGCTGGATAGGTGTGATAAGCTGCTGAACAGCATAGCAGAAATAACAGCAGCCAACGAGTTGCAACCGAGTCCAGTATCGGTTCTGGACTCGTCGTTTGACAAGGACGACTGGTGTTCACCGTCCCCCATAACCAAACGCTGCATTGATTACAAAGGTAAGTGGGGACTGAGGCAGACATTCATTTAACAAACTTGTTGCTTAGCTTGTGTTGCAATTGGTTACAGAATGGAATTAGATTTTGTGGTGACGTATTATTTGTGTGTGCATATCCAAAGTGTAACATGGTCTAAGACCCTAACGGAACTTAATGGGGTAAACATGTATACTGTGTCTAGGCCTTTTACTTTTAAGCTGCTAGCGTTTTGTTTTTGCTTTGGTTTGTTTCCAACTACAAGTACGAGAACAGTGGATGGTTTGTCCTCTCCCTCTCCGAAAATCCCAACCAATGTGGACCAATCATTTGATCCAGGGATGTTGACATGGCATCACTCAGTTGGCTCAGTCACTTACCTCAAAACTGCGGTGCGGTGCGGTGACTGTTTTTAATCGTACCATCACGTGGGAGGGACTGACTCACCTCCACTCTCACCGTCCCAAAGAATCTTCCCAATTTTTTAATTCCACTATTTATCTAATTATCTAAAGTATACTATACACAGTATTTCTTTTTCGTGTTTTTAAAATATATCAATCCTGTGTTTGTTAGTTAATGATGATAAGAAATGTGGTGTAATTACATTGCAGATCAAGCGGCGGAGTCAGAAGATGATATGTGGAGTGCTGCTTTGTGCAGCAGCGAGGAGGCAGCGTCGGAGGATTGCGATTTCGTGTACGTATCGGAGATTCTTCGAGCCTGCAGTTACTTGCCGGAAGAGAGTGACATTTTCCTGTTACTGGAGAAGCAGCAATGTCTGAAAGGAAAGGATACCTCAAAGGCTTCGACGCTACAGAGGCGGTTGATTTTCGACACTCTCCAGGAAATTCTGGAGCGGAACCAACAGTTGCCGCCGTGGAAGGCGGTGTCGTGCGGCGAGCAGAGGCAGAAGATCTGGTCGGAGTTTCGGAGGATCCGTGAGAGGGAAGAATCGGAGTCGGAGGACTTGTTCAAGTTTATATGCGGAGTGTTGAAAAAGGATATGGGGGAGGATATGCCAGGGTGGGGAGAATGGCCGGTGGAGATGGGAGATGTGGTGTTAGACATTGAACGTCTGGTGTTTAAAGATCTGGTTGGCGAAACCATTCGAGAACTCGCTTCGTTTTCTCCTCAATGTAACAACGACAAGCTACCCGCGCTTCGTAGGAAACTCCTCTTTTGAATTCCAATCACAAACCTTCAAAAAAAAAAAAAAAAAGTAAAAGAGTCGCACGCTTTGTTTAAATTTTTCGCGCGCTTGCATTTTCTTTTCCTTTTCTATGATTTTACTTTTACTCTCTGTCAATGACGAAATCAGGAATTTTAAATCTGAAATCTAGGCAAATCTTACTTGGGTTCGGTTATTTTTCTTTTTTATGTTATAGTATGTTGTGCGGGCGGTAATGCGTAGTTGATTAGAACTATTGAACACTACTGAATGAAGGATAGAAATGTTGCTGCTGCCATGCACGCAACATATCGGATGAATATGTCAAAATGGATGAATTGTTGAACTTAAGTATGCATGTGGGCTTGCTTATCGGAGAAGCTGTCTTACGATAACCTAATTAATAATTAGTACATGTTTCATGTTTCGTACCCTTAATTTGGTCCTGCAACTACAAATCAAGGTCGCCAAACGGTAGTGGAGCGGCGCTACTCTGCAATTGAATATTAGCGGGCAGGACCTTTGGTTGTATATTTTTTTCACAACTTGGAAATCGCTTGCAACTCGTGACAAACAAACTTTGCTTTCATCTATCGCAACCATTTGAGAACTTCTATTCATTAACTTTTGTTATTACACCACATTATCATGTAAGTATCCATCATATTGTATGAAATTCATCCCATTCCATTCATACACAGAATTTGCCTCCCCCTTTGCTAAACGTGTCACTTCATCGTCCTATCATGTCCAAAAACTCAAACTTGGATTATGTAATATAATAACCAAAAATGTTCGATGACATTTTGATAATTCATGAAGTACCCTATCTAATGTATTAAAAAAAATCTGTAAAATATTAAAAATGTCACAAAAAGAAAACCATCCACAGTTAAAAGAGGCAAGGCAACTGACCCAATAACATATGATAATCTGTCAAATGCCAATCATCCAACTACTTACCCCGTCAGTTTTGAACGTTGTATCAGTACACAATTTGCTTTTTATTCTGACAAAGGATAACGAATAATTGAAAAATAGATTGTTGGCTTGAAGGACATTAGGGTCGTTTTGAAATTACAGACGCAACCAACCTATGGACACGCCTATTAAGTTGGTTTTTGTCCAGTTTCAGCACTGCTATGAAAATAGTTTGATGCCCATATTTCCGATTCGGAAATGCCTTGACAAACCTGGATATAGAGGTATCAAGACTCTGGGATCCTCTGTGCCTCAGTTTCAATAGTGTCTAAGTCAACCACGTGTCCCAACACTATACTCATCAATGTCCAATAAATGGTGTGTATCACAAGCACCCTATAAGATGAGATATACATCATTGAAATCGCACATCACATGGTTAGGTTAGCTATTTATACTACTCTGTCATCATCACAATGAAAATGAAACCAATAATTTTGTATCAGCATACTTAATATCTTGCATAATGACTTATATGCTTTCACCTATGATTCTATTCTAATTCCATTTCCATCCTTAAGACTTTGATAATTAATCAAAATGTTGGGCCCATTTGAGAAAACGCGACGAGAGAACAGTTTGATGGAGCAAGTACCCAGTGGCCCACCATTGCTTAATCGGTTGGTTCCTTGATTAGTTACAGGATAGTTACATTAACTACTTGATGGTAACGCTTCATCCAACGTAACTGGTTGGATCTCAAATGTAGTATGACAACAAGGACATGTTGCAGATCCAATAATTCATACTCTCATACTGCTATATATCGCTCTTTCTCTTTCTTTCCTCAATTATAGGGCGATAGATAGAGGGTACAACTTTGAATCTATACATTTCCGCAATAAGCATGTGCATTGCAAGCCCTTCTCAATGACCATCAAATGTCCATAATACTATCAGACCTTCATTTTTATACAGTACAAAAAAGTTACTATCAACTACTCAGAATCAGAAATCGTAGGTGCTATGATTTATAATTGCCATAATAATCAACCAACTTATCATATGTATAACAAATATTATCATTAAATAATAACGCAAAAATCATTTACATGGCTTCTTTTCATGGAACGGTCGAACAAAAAACATCTCTAACACTTTCACTAGGTTATTGCTGCACATTTTCAAATCATAAAACAGTTTCCACTAGAATCTATATGAGGAGAGTTCCTCGAGAACCAGAAAAAGTGACAAGATCATATACATACACCAAACAAAGTCATATATAGAGTATGTTTTTGATAATGTTATGCACCAAAGGTTTGGTCTTGGTGGGGTTGTGAGAAGTGGGGAGCTATCTAAGCAGCATATAGTACCATAGCATAGCAGACTTTCGAAACTTTTTTCAATCCTACGTGGGTCATACCCTTTTCTTTCACTTTGTTTGTAATGAGCAGAAGTCTTTATATTCCACTGGCACATCTCACTGGTCTTAACTGGGCAACCCCCACTAAATGCAAGGATTAAGGTTCTTGGTCTTGACTTTGCTTTGTGAGTATGATTCATCTTTAGCTGTGAAAAAAAGAAGCTTTAAGCAAGAGGAAGATGGGGTTGTGTTTGTTGTCTCAAAAGGGCACAAACCTAACCACGTAGGGTTGTATGAAAGAGAAGTGAAGTGGCAGTCACAGAGGCACATGCTCCTGCTGAAGAACTCATTAAACCTGTCCATTCGTTGTCTTGGATGGTTGCTTGTGATGGGTTGTGGCTACTGTTGTCTCCTCAGGCTTTGTCTCCTTCCTGGCCTTATGATAAATGAACTTCCCAATGGGCAGCACTGAAGGGCTTTGCTTTGTTATTTGTAGTTTGTAAGCATCCATTGTTAGGATCCTGTTTGATATATACAATCATGTGTGCTAATGCTAATATTTTGGTAAGGATAGGTTCGGACGATACCCACAACGTGAGTATGGGACAATAATTCAAGAACTACCACCCTGTACTTCCACAATGAGTAAGACATTTTCTTATTTTATTGGTTTCAATCACATCATAAATTTAATTTTAATTCAATTTCTATTAAAACTAGTGTTCAAAAGTTCTTCTTCTCTCTTACTCATCCAACAACTTATTTATTTTCTTTTTAATTATTTCTAACAATGAAGTCCATTCGTCTTTTCTTTCTTTAAGAATTATTCACATAATGAGTTTAATAAAATTGAAAAAGAAATTGATCAATGAGTTAAAAATAAAAAAAATAAAAATAATTTTACTGGACGACATTGTTAAGGTTAATCATGAGCACATGTGAGATCAGGATAACGATTACAGGTGTTGTTTGGAATGAGATCAAATATCTTGAATTCAACATCTAGAAAAACAAGTCTGAAAGCACTGTCATATCAATCATCTCATGTCATATTAATCATCTCATCATTTTAATAACAATAATTCACTGCAAATATTATGTTATTCTGACAGCAATGATTAAGTCTATGAAAATATCTTATCATTTTGACAATAATGATTCAAGTTCGATTTAAGTCATTTGGTCACATCAAGTCAATAGAACTCTTTTACCTTCTAAATAGGATATTATCTTCAAGAGAAAATGTATTTTTTCCATACTAGTTTATTTAGCATTCTGATTTCATATACTTACTTTAACATCATATACTCTTTTGTAGAAGGTTGGTGATATTTTGACACCACTATTCATCTTTGATACCATTTAACACTAACATATATTATTATTTTATTTATATATAATATTTTATTAATAAAATGCAATGTCAAATAGGAGTATAAATGAATAGTGATATCAAACTAACATTTTCTTTTGTAGACTTCTACACGTGGAATGGAAAAATGAGAACTATCATTAGAAGAGCGTCCAATAACTCTTCAAGATCAAAATCAGCAACATTAACATCCACTTCCTCAAGCTAAAATTCTTTCTTATATCCTGTAAGAACAATAATATTATTTGTTGAAAAAAAAGTTATAACAAGATATTTAGAAAAAATAAAAAAATATTTTAAATATGGAAACTTAT
>Ga0209700_106849_pt1 | contig 16982 bp, 6 predicted proteins | sample SiratroredBW_FD_187528 | JGI IMG/M metagenome (GOLD analysis project Ga0209700, IMG submission 187528) | Root nodule microbial communities of legume samples collected from California, USA - Siratro red BW (SPAdes) (version 2) | ecosystem: Host-associated > Plants > Roots > Nodule | place: USA...
TATATATATATATATATATATATAAACTAAATACTAAACCACCCAACCCTAAAAAAGGTACAAATAAAACCTTTTTTTCTTTCAATTTAAGTTTAATTTGTGTCCACATGATATCTATCTCAAATTACTTTTTTAACAGAATTTCGTGGACAAAATTAAAATTTAGTCTTTGAATAAATTTATTTTTAAAGTTCTATTATTTTAAAATTATTTTAATAAAATTATTTTTAAAACAAATGATGGGAAGATATCAAATCATCGTGAACACTAACTATTCCATCATGAATAATCTTTCACGAAATATACATTTTATTAATCTTACAGTTAAATTATAATTAAATATTACATAAATTTTCATTTAAAATAAATGAAAATTAGTGAAATTATTTATAAATTTTAATAAGTATACATTACTTAAATTTTGGTGTATACAAACAAATGTAGAGATCCTTTGAAAATAAGTGAGAAAAAAAAAAAAAAACTTTCAAGCTAACATTGAATCTTGAATATAAATTATTTCCCTAAAAGTTATTAAATGGTACAATAATTAATACAAATGTTCTCTCTTTATTTGAATATTAACCCCACTCCATCCGAACAAAAATAAAAATAAAAAAATTACACATGTTTACACTGATCTCTTATGAAACGGTTTTTTTTGTCAAGTTTAACTTGCATCCACATCACATCTAACTTCGTGTTTTTTAAAATGGTGGACACGTCTTAGAGTGCACTTATTAAAATTTAAGTTTAGTGCATGCTTGAATAAAATGGTTTTAATGACATCATATTTTAAATTTCTTATAATTGAAGTATAATAAGATTATGGTTTAAGTAAATGAGTGAGAGAAATTTGATATAAAACAGTTAAATAAATCTATTTAATAAATAAATCTAGTGAGGCATTTAGATTATTTTAATTAGGGAAACATTGGGTTAAAAAGAAACCAAAAACACTAAGTGTTCATGAACAAGTTGTTTTTTGAATTTAGTAATTACTTTTTCTTAAAAAGAAACTTTTTCCTGTGCTTACCTATCTAAACTTTGAATACATATTAACTTGATTTGAACTTTAACTGCAGGAGTCAAACTTTATACGAATCAAAGCAATGTGAACAGACATTTATCCATAAAATAATGTGATTTAGATGCTTCACTAGATTCAATAATTACTATATAACTTCTTTAGTCTCATTCCTTGCCCAAAGCATGGAAGATGACAAACCTAACCCATGCATTCGGTAAAAGAGAAAACTCTTTTGCTTTTGCTTTTCGTCAGGATGCATAGACTTTAAGAACTTAGCCATTATTTCCTTACATTTCTTACTTTATGCTCTATATATCCACATCAACTCACATTTTTCGATACTATAAGTGGTAATTTTATTCATATATATGATTATATTGACAATGTATTATATTATTAACTATGGGAGAAATGACAGTTTAATATTATACACTTTGATTTGTGTGGCATTAAAAGAATGTATGAAAAGTGGTAGACCATAAATTAAATGTCTTTGATATGACACCATTGGTACTTTCTTTATCCCGTTTTCATTCCTCTCGATTTTAACCAAAGTTTTCTTAGGATCGATCAATACAAGTCAAAACGTCATGAGTGTCATTATTATCACTTATTATTATTTAAAAACAAAACGCAAGTTCTTTTTGCACCCAACTAATTCACCTTCAACTAAAGGACATATTCATATGTAATTTTTTATTTTTCTTGTTTATAATTCACACAATAAATTCATATTTAAATTATTCAAAAAATAATATAAAGTTAGCATTGATAAAAAAAAATAATGAATGCAATTTTATATACAAATAAAAACAAAAATTGTCCAAAAACCTCACATTTAAAAAGAATTATGGTCTTTTACATATGAACGGATCTCCCACTTCCCTAGGTTACAAATCTAATTGCATGATGACGGAAATCTCGTGGAGATTATTCTTCATACCTTTCAAAGTTTTGACCTAAGTTAATCTCACCTTAATAGCGTGTTTTAATTCATAAATTGCGGAGAATTTGCCTTTCCTCCTTCCCCATATAACGTATATATATATATATTCAACTCACATGTTTAAATCATATAATCATGATAATTACCAAAACAGATAACCACTTAAAAAAAAGAGTCACATAATTATTATTTTTTTATTTTACTATAATTTTTCTCACAATCAATGTCTACTTTCTGTACACATCTTTAACTACTAATACTTTTAAGTAAACTGTTACTTTGATTGTATATAGAAAAAAAAATCTCATATACACATGTTAAAATTTTAAAAGTAACTATATATCATAATTTCTTATTTAATTTCTATATTTGTGTCTCTCTCTTGATATTTTATTTTTAAAAATATAAAAGGGCATGGAATTCTTTGTATATTAACGACATATAATTACGTGCTTATTATTTTTTAAATTAAATTATGATGTTTTGAGAGTCTGCATGATTAAAAGAGGAGGAAATATTAAATTTACATATCTTGTTAGTCATTTGAACAGGCTTACTTAATTTTTGGTTTCGATTGTAATTTTGATTTTATTTTACGTTTATAATTATCTTTCTTCTTTAACTTTAACCATAACGTTGTCACACGACATCATTCAACTCAATAATGTTGGCATCATCAAAAGTGCCACGTGATGTTACTAGAGATTAAAATTAAAAACTGATATATTTATAGAAATAAAAATAAAAATAATATGTTTTGTGAAACTAAATTAAAATTAAAATATTTATAGTAACTAAAAAAATAATATATTGATAAAGACTATGAAAAATATATTTACGAATAAGAAAATAAATAATGATATATTTTACAAAAGCATATATCTTTAATATAACACTAAAATTGAATGATAATTATTGAATATTTTATATATATTAGTATTGAATCTAATTATTTGTTTGAAACATTACTAAATCAATATGTTTAACTTCAATATAATTTATTACTTTTTTTATATTATTCAATTGCAGTAATGCATATTATTATTGAAATTCATAACAGTAAACTAAACATACTTTTTCATATACTTAAATATTTTTTCAATTATTATTTTTAATTAACGTCAATCTTTATTTATTTAAAATAGAACTACCAAGACGATTAACTTAAAAAACTTGTAAAATAGATTAAGTTAAACAAATGTAAAGGAACGCAAAAAGAGTTTACTACTTTTTGAGAATAAATATATAACTCCTTAAACAACCACAATTCATATTTTAAAATAAAACAATATTTTTATTTTAATCTCCATAAATACAATATTTTTATTTTAATCCTTATAAATACATATTATTTGAGTCATTGTTAATAATTTAATGATATTATTATTAAATTGATGTATCATATAGTTTTATTGTCATTAAGGCACAAAATTAACAGAAAAAAAAAACTAAAAAAAAGATAATATAGAAATTAAAACCAAAAGCACCCTAATCATTATGGGACCAGTTTTATATAATACATAATTGATTGTTTTGCTGGAAATAAAAAAATAATCATTATGGGACCAAAAATTAACTAAGCCCTTTAAATATATGTTCCCAAGTTAGTTCCTTCAGGAAGTAGATTCCCACTGTTCTTCACATGGTCAAATGGTAATTGATAGCTCTATGATTGCTGGTCACTTTTCGTCACTCAACATGGAAGAGAAAGAAAAAGGAAAAGAAGGAAGGGTAATGATGCCGATTAACTAGCAAGATAAGTCATTTATCACGTTCTTTAATGCAAAAGTTTTAGATAAAAAGCACACAGAAAAGTGTCAAAGTAAAGCTTGTTCAATTTATCAACATCCACAACTATACTTAAAGGTATTTCTCTTTTACCAAATCTATCATCTGAACATAAAAAGGTATATTATATTTAATAATTACAAACTAAAATAAAAAAAAAAAGTTTGATGTTTTTTACTTTTGATGCTTTAAAAAACTATTATTTTCTTATTGCATGTATATATACTTCTTAGTGATACATATTTTTTATGTATATATTATGTAGTTACAATTAATCCTAATAGTTAATATATTATGTAGACATTAGGATAAAATGATTGATTAATTGATGCGATGGAAGGCATAGAATGAAGCGTGGATGGTGGTTAATTAAAATAATTATTAAAGGGTGGAAGGTTAAGCGAAAATTGAGTTGCTTAAGCCGAGAAAGATCATATGAAAAAGAGTAATGAGATATGAGGACCAAATATTGCACCGAAAGTCAAATGCTTTATATGGGACACAGTATGTGCATGCTAGTAATGCTCCACTAATCATATTTCCCACTAATAATCTTTTATAGGACTTATTAGGATCACCACAATCGGGTTAGCTAGGGTAACAATAATATCATGCTCGTATGAATCCATTACGGATTTTCAGTAATTATGAGTTTTTAATAGTAGTTTAATCGGGTTTAACAAATTTTACAATAATTAACTTTGGTTTTAGTGTATAATTAAGTTACATATTTTAATTGTATGATTTATATAATAAAAAGTATAATATATTTCAAAATTACACCTGGTTTGTCTTAGTGATAGAATAAGATGAATACAATATCAAAATTATACCATATCAAAATTAGATGTGTAGTTAAGTGTGCCAATAAAATTAAAAATAAGAGTTTGTAATGTTTGTATTTAAAAATGTTAACTATCGATAGAGACATACCAACAAGAAAAATTTGTATTTGAAAAGGAAATTGACATGATTATACATGTAAATTTAGTCTTATATTAAATGAAAATAAAAAATTTGAACAACATACAAAAAGAAATATAATTTATAAATCTATTGTCTTAAAATTTTGAAGAGGAAAGATAAGTTTAATTTATGTCTCAAAGTGTATGTGAGAGATTTTCTATCATCTTTCCATAATAGTTAATGAATATGTGATATAATAAATACATCATAAACTAAGAATATCTTTTGCATTATTATAATATATTTTCAATTGTTGGTCATATCTTGCATTAAATTGTGATTTCTTAATTATGTGTTTAACCCATATTAGTGATATGGAAAAAACACTTTATTGAGTGATTTTAAGGGGTTATTGACTTTCGATTGAAATAAACTAGCATGGTTAAAAAAAATTAGCAAAATTGTCCCTACAAAGTTAACTGTTGCATAATTCTTAATACTGAGTAGTTTATAGCAGCTCTATCAATTGATACACGTTCTCAAGGACAAATACAAACACTTCAAATCATGTGTCAATACCGAAATTAACGACGGTCTTGCATGCTTTGAAAAAAATGTAAAGTTTGACACAAAGAGGAAGAAACGAATTTAAAGTAGAATGTGCAAGCTGGAATTTTGAGAAAGGAAATGCAAATTGTGTGTTTTTTAATTCCACTATTACACATGATGATGATATACATGACAACAAAATGGGGTTGAAAGCAGTGGGAGCATCGTTTGACGTGTGGTGAGACGTAGCATTGTCTGATACCTAGAGTGCGGTGATGTATGAGAATGGAGAGAAATTTTTGGGTGCATGAGCCAAATGGTTTGTAAATGGAAATATGATAATGGGCATGGGTGTGAGGAAGATATATAGATTGAGAAATTGAGTGGTGATTACGTGAAGCAAACGGTGTTTTGATGTTGGGACTAGAAAGAAAGTGTGACGTATTTCATGTATCTGTCTTTTTATCCTTAATGTTTGCAACGCACGTTAAAAGACAGTGATATTTGTTTGTGTTGCTTCTTTGGTGATGATGATCTTCCCTCAACCATGCAAAAGCATTGCACATGATATCATGCCAACAAACTCAGACACCAAACCCTATTTGCGTGCCGTTTCTTACTTCTTTCCAACCAAACCCAACATGCAATTCCTTCCCACTCTGCAACTTCCATGCTATATATTTAATTCATCATCTCTAAGTTTTTTCTTCTTCAAGTCATTCAAATTCTGTCATTTTCATTCTTTTTTTAATCAGTTCTGTTCTCGTAATCAGTATCCCTATGTGTGATTCTTAAGGTAAGATAATCAAATTGTTATCCTATTTATAACATTTCTTTTGGCTGTTTAAAAAAAATAACATTTCTTTTGATATAATAACAGTAGATAGTTGAGCGTTACCCCAATATTATGTTCTCGAAACATTGCTTCAGGTTCAACTTTCGCCTGAATGATTCTTTCTTGATAAATGAGAACGAATTTTTAATTATATGCTTTTGCTACTTTGTTACACATGTTAAATAATTGAATTTCTTGATCAAAAACTGGTTACACGATGTGGAGTTTTAGCCCGAACTGTTTCCACAGGATTCTGTAGCATCATTTTTATAGCTTAATCAGACATTATCTGTTACATAAAAGAAATAGATTTTGAAAAAATAAAAAATAAAAACAATTAAATAGGTTGACTTTACATTTATGAAAAAATATATTAAGTCTCGTAGATCGGTTTATTTATTTATTTAAATATAATAAAATTAATATAAATGTTATAATTTTATATTTAATATTTTCATATATCTTATACCATAAATAAAATAAATATTTAATATAAAATAGATTATCAATAAATAGTTTTTATTATATTTTGTTAAATTTATGTTTCATAATTAAATATATTGACCATCTTAATTTGTTAAACTTGACCTAATATTTATTTAAAATTCGGCTTGTTAACTTATATACACGTTATAAAATGAAAATTCATATAAATAAAATAATAAGCCAAACTGATCTTTCGAAAACAATCATGACAGAAAAAAAATGTCTAATAAAAAAATAGTTGGTTAGTTTAAAGCTTGATTTTTTTCCTAATATGTCATATGTATTTATACAATTAAAATTTGACATCATCTATTCCAACCCTCTAGATCCTCAATAGGGGTGGCTCAAGGCCCAAGCAAGTAAAGTATCCGTTTTAGGCCTCAAGGTCTCAAAGGCCTCAAAAAAATTTAATATGTTTTAGGCCTCAAGGCCACAAAAGTCTAAAAAAAAATTAATATGCTTTAGACCTCAAGCCCTCAAAGGCCTCAAAAAAATTTAATACTCATATATTATTATAAAATAAAAAATATTTAATTTTAAAATCATACTAAAAAAATTTTAATTAAAAATTTAAATATTTTAACATACTTTAAGTTTACATTGGTGCTATAAATATTATTTAATGACTTTAAATTTATATTGTACTATAAATACTATTTAATGAATAATATTCTTGAAATTTTCTTCTAATAAATTAATAATATTTTAAAAAAAATTTCCTATCAAAACATTCTAATTTATCCATTCCTTATATTTCAACAGATTGATATCATCTTTTTATATGTCTTATCATTGTCTGAATCTTCCACTTCTCTCCTTCTTTCTTTTCTTATCTCATTTCTTCCTCTGTCTTTTTGTTTCTTCCATAATATTATTTCAATTTATTTTCAATTTCAAATTTCTTTCATTTTATATTTAATCATTCTATAGTGTGCATTTATGTGTGTGCCTTTACTTAGAGATTTTGAGCAGTAGATTGATTGAAGAAGAATTTGTGTTCACTTTGACTCCTTTTAAGTTATCAATATTTGGTAAAAATAATATGAGATTGATCAATTGATCCCAATTTGTTTTTATTTTTTCGTTATTGTTTAATTAATCTTAAAATAGTTTGTGCATATTTAAGGAAGAGAATTCAGAAGTTACAAATTATATTTAAAGACATACCAAAGGACATGATCACAAGATAATAGAAGTTACAAATTATATTTAAAGACATACCAAAGGACAGGATCGAATCATAATAGGAGATTTGAGACTCTTCGATCAAGTTTGTTGTCTTAACAATCAGGTTTTATCTTTTTAACTTATAAGTTATATTCACTGATCAAGTTTATTGTCTTGACAATGAGGTTTTATCTTTTTAACTTATAAGTTATATTCAGTGTGATATATATTATAATTTTTAATTTTATATAAAAATATATAAATATGGCAACTATAAAATTTGAATCAGGTTATTCAAAACTTCAAAAAGAAAAATAAGAGTTGAACTTTTTGTTGAATCACAAAAAGGGACTATGGATAAATTTATAAGAATAAAAAAAAATGAATTAGAAAATGCAGGTGAGTCTTCTTTAAATGAAGAACATAACAATATAAATTTAGGTGAAGATAACAATATAAATATAGGTAAAGACAATAATAAAGTAGTCAACGAAGATAATAATTTTGATTTTCAAACTTAGGATAATAATTTTGATTCTCAAACTCATGATAGTAACACAAACTCAGGATAACGAAAATGAAATTATAAGACAAAATTATTCTAATATTAAAAATATCATAATTTAATTATTTTATTAATTTAAAAAAGACCTCATGTTTTTTATTCGCTTTATGCCTCTTAAAGCCTTGAGCCGCCACTGATCTCAATATGCAGTTGACATTTTAATATATTTTAAATTTTGATCAAAATAAATATTTTTACAATATTATATCCAATCACGTGTTATGATGTACACTGTAATATTATATCCAATCATTTTTTATCAAAATCCTATATTTTATTTTTTTTATTAGTTACATTTTCAACTCTATAAAAACTGTTCTCAATTAAACTTCTTAAAATGTGAAATTTTTATCTCTTTCGATTAATTCTGACAATAACAAAACATTAAAAAAAAAACTTAAATATTTTAACAGACAAAGAATTAATTTAAAAGTATACAGACTAATGACAGATTAACTTAATATATAAAAATGAAAAAAAAAAACACATTTCCTATTTTAAAAAATTACATGGAACTGCATAAAGCTCACTTTTTTAAATGCCCAACATGATTTATATTAATTATTATTCTTCTTAATTAAGCTCGCAAACAAATTTATATTTTTTTAATTTAATAACGTATTTTTTAATTTAATAACATATATTCAAATATTTTTTTATAAAAGATACCAAAATAAAAATAATTAATTTTATTTTATGTATCATTTTGATCTTTATTTTTTTTATAATATAAAACATAAATTAACAAATTATCAAATTTATTTTATTTTTCAATTGTTTAATATTTTAATTTTAGTTGTTTACTTTATTAAAATATAATTAAATATATAAATAAATATTAATAGTATAATTATTAAAATATTTACTATTATAAAAATGATAATCAATTATACAATACTTTCATAGAGAAAAAATGTTTAATATCACAATTCTTTCTCAATATGTGTTTTATATTCTATAATTCATTAATTTTGACATGGTCTTTTTATCTTTATCTGAGTGTGAACCTTGAACTTATTAATCCAAACATACTTTATATTATCATTTTATTGAACCTTGAACTTATTAATCCAAACATACTTTATATTATCATTTTATTTATTCTAATAAAAGTCCTACAACTTTTGGAACTAGTAAGGATAAGGATCCTCTAAATATGAAGATGACAGGATAAAACATTGAAAAAGGTATTGTATACGGCTTTTAACGCGGCAAATGCCACCATTCCGATTCATTCATTAGGTCACGCTAATCAAATCAAAGCGTCACAACAAAGATTGAACTGTGGCTACAGCTAAAATCCATGTCAATGGGAGCCACCAATGGTTTGGGTTAGGTTTATTTGTGGTAAATAAATATCTGTTTTGCATTTTTTTTTAAATTTAGTGTATAGGTTTTTTTTTTTCTTTGTCGGATTTGTAATTTTTCATTTATATTGGATATGTAATTTTAAAATATATAGAAAATTAAATTTATATAAATAAATTTAAAATAATTTATTATACACTTTTATTAAAATTTATTTTCTCTAAATTTTTAAATTGATTTTTTTTTCAAACATATTACACCAATTAACAATATATGATATATTAAAAATAGATTTAAACGCAATAACAAAGATTAAGTTCTCATTTTTTCTATAGAAGTCGTACCACTTAGTTATTTTAACGCAATAACAAAGAAAATTATTATGGTGGTTTCAACAAAAAGAGATTATGGTATGTTTTGTTAGCTTACTAAGATATTTTTTATTGTTTGACAAATTATATTGTTTAAAACTCTTTATTAGTCACTTTTATTTTAATTTGGTTTTGTATATAAGTTTTTATGATATATTATTAGTAAAATATCATTCTACATTAGCGTATAAAGACGGTTAAAAGTTAAACCGAGTAGTAAAAAACGTGATGATATTTTTGTAAATAAATGAACATACTTCACGTTGGTTTCACACAAACCGACGTAGGATTATATATCCAACCTCGGTTACAATATAAAACCTGTCATAGAAAGGACAGTAAAAATAAAAATTCAAAATTTTAAAATTTAAATTTGGCGCTGCATATATCACGTCAGTTATGAGGCTCCAACCGTGATATATACTACATACCACATCGATTTTTGGTATAAATCGACGTTATGTATGGTCTTAAAAATTGAGTGAAAATTTTTATAAAATTAGAATTCAATATCACGTCAGTTATTTATCCCAGAACTGACATAGTATGTCCCTCAAGTTAAAATTAGGGATTTCAAGAGAGATATTAACTCTTACGCTTACATTTTTCTCTTACGTTTTCTTCTACTTCACCTTCTCCTCCTTCACATTCTCCTCAACCTCGTTGCCTCCTCCTCAGCCTCGCTGCCCTCTCCTCTCAAAAGTGTGGTGTTGCTTTTATTTTCACTGGTTTTCATTGTATTTCGCGTGGTGCCACTTCTCACTGGTGTTCATTTGCATCTTTGTTGTTCATTGGTTTTGCTAGGGTTCGAGATGCTCCATTTTGGGCTTCTTCCACGTTTGTTTGATGTGTGCAAGCTTCTTGGTGGTCTCGATTGAATGCTTGGTTCGACACTCATTGTCTTTTCTCTTTGCAAGAAGTTAGCAATTTTGTAAAATTCATTAAAAATAGTTAGAAATTTATTTTTGACTAAATTTTTTATCAGCATCTTGATTTAGTATATATTTGATAGTAGAGTTCTTACATTGTATAGGTTTAGGGCAAAAAAACTTCAAATAACCATAACTTTTGATAGAGAGTTCGGATTGAGACGCTCCAAAAATGAAAGTTTCTTGAAATGGGGTAACGAAGCCCCTTGGGCCTCCATAAATTTCAAAATTCCATCGTTTAGGGTTTTTTTTATTTTTTTCTTATTTTTCATCCATTTTTTTAGATTGTAGCCTTTGATTTCACATATCTATACTTGCTAGAAAATTCTAAAATTTTGTTGTGGTGTTTTTTTAATTGATTAGAGATTTATCAACCTTTTTTTAAAAAAAATGACTTTTCACGTCGATTGTAAGCTCAAAACCGATGTGAAAAGTGTTCTATAAAAAATACCACGTCGGTTATAACCAAATAACCGACATGGTGTTGTCTCTAGAGCACTCCTCTAGACCATTTTAGAACAGGTTCATTACGTCGGTGCCTAGTTTACGTGCAGGTTGACAATATGAAGTTGGTTTGATAACCGACGTGGTGTTTGAAAACATTCAACGTCACCTTGGTCGACGTCGGTTCTAGAATCGACGCTGGTTCTGGAATGGACGTTAAGGGGCTCCCAAAATCGACTTTGAAAACCGTTTTTCTACTAGTGAGAAAAAATCATTGTTTGTATCAAGAAGTGTTGTCATGCGTTCAAACAACAATGTCAATCACTTAAGTCTTAACTTTAGTCTTAAGTAAGATATTTGTTAAAATAATCATCTCACGTTTATAGGTTTCATCTAAAGTGATAAGTGGTTCCTTAACCAAGAGTTTGAATTTCGAAAATTGTTTTGTAAATCAGTGTGGTTTGTGGGGGAGAATCAATGTTGATTCTTTATTCTCTAAAGTTCAAATTATAAGAATATACTTGATTAACTCCTTCATCTAAAACTAGTTTGCTTAAGTAACATACTGATTGTTATAATAATATATGTTGACGGTGTACCTTTATATATATATATATAAGAATAATGTATATGCGATGATACGAGATAGGATAAGATGAAATAATATACACATTAGGAATTTAAATATAAGTTTAAGTTTTATACGGAGTATAAATAATAAAATTGATCAATATATAAAAAATAAAATTTGTTAATTTATTTATTTTTAAAATTTAAAGTTGAAAAAAATGATTGAGATGATTTATTGTGTTGAGTCTATAAATCCTTTTTTAAAGACTCAACAGTTAATAGTTTATAAACCTCTTAATCTTTGTCACAAGAAAGCAAAGTTTATTATTAATTTATATGCGATAGTTATGAATGTTTAAGAAATTAATTCATCTTTTCCATTTACTGTGATTATATTATATAATTATAAACAAGTGATGTTGTAAAGTGAAATGAAATATGAAGTAACTAATATCTTTTTATTTCTTATTTTATATATATATATATATATATATATATATATATATATATATATATATATATATATATATACTATGATAGAGATATATTTTGGAGCGTAACAAAATTTGCATTGCACAAGTAGCTATTTATGTTGTGCTAACTTGTAAGAAGTAAATATTTATTTCATATGACTAACATATAAATATAGTATATAATAATTAAAACATGCAATGAATAAATATTTCAAAATTAATAAACATTTTAAATTTGTGCAAATATTTTATATTATAATATAAGATTTTCTTAGTTATTGATAATTGATATTACATATATTAGTAGATATCAAATTTTTTATATTATAATAATTATTAAAATAAAAATTTTCATTATAATTTATATTAAGGTTATAAAATAATTAATGTATTATAACTATAAAACAATAACAACTTGTCCCAACAAAAAAAAATAGTTAAAAATTCTCTTGATTAACAGTTATAAATAATTGATTTTTTTTTAATTATGGTAACAATGACTGTAGTTTTACTAAGAGTAACAATTGATGAAGGATGTCGGCTAATAAAATAAATAGGGGTATATATTGATTGGTCATTACACTTTCACAATATTTTTTAAAATTCTGTTTTCATTATTTAATTTCTGTTCTGAATCTTGCATATAAAAATCTACAACAATAGAACACTCATTAATTTCCAGCAAGTCTTGAATTGTAATAATAGTATTTAACATAGTTAGCAGTGTGGAAGAAACAAGCTAACAAAGGAGGAGGGAAAGCAACAGAAACAGAAATAATTGAGATAAAACAAAGGATGGCATAGTCACTTTAAGAAAACTAAACTAAGGCATAACATAAATCCATGTTTGAGATGCTGTCTAAGTCACATTCACATGAATGTTAGCAACAGTTGTACTACCATCATACCCGCATATTTATTTCAGTATTCACTCACACACAAACACAAACCTGGCCTCGAAGTGTGAGTGGTCACATAGTCACACACGCACACATCCCTCCAAACCAAACCAAAAGGATTAATAATGCCTTGGTGGCATACAAAGGACACACATACCCATTTGAAATGACATCAACATCTTTCCCTCAAAGGGTCGTATCTGGCAGCTGAGTCAATATTCCCCTCTCCCCACTCATACTTCTCTCCATTAATTATTTGAGTTAAACAGCAAATAACTGTGTTTGCCATTGGAGCCTAATCAAAAAGGAGAGGGTGACAAATAATGGCTGGTGCACTGCTCAATAAATAGCATTAGCCATTACGTGTGTGAATGTGAGTGTCACGATCATGTGCGAGGGTGTTGAAATGAGTAATTAAGAGCCCACACATCGTACATGTATTATGAAGAACTGCAAAATCGGACACCCAGACACCAAAAGCATGTCTGTGTCACATGCCTCAGGCAGCCCTATGCCTTCATTAGCTCAGTCCTGCACGTGAACAAACCCCTTAGAAGGGTGGGAGCGACCCATTTCATTCCCTCCCTCCCATCAACTCAATTTCTGATGTATCTAGAATATTCCTCCAACATCTTTCTAATCATCTATCTAATCCACTTTACTCTAAATAAATTTCTCTATGTAACTCTGTATCTCACTTCCCCAACATTTATGTATTCAAATCCAAATTATTAGGTCTTGTACATCTTCGGATCAGGACTCTGATGTGGAAAAATTAAATCTTGTAACGTGTTTTTAAGTGGGACACTTTTTTTTGGACAAAACTAATTATCCATTTACTCTGTTCTCCCGATTTTTGGGATAAATAATTATGGCCAGTGTTCTAGAAAAAGTGGGTGGCGGCTCCTCGAAAAAACACACCTTCGGGAAGCAGCCTTTTCAAATATGTATATGCCCTGTGTTCGGATCATGGTATTTAGAGGAATTTTTTATTAAAGTTGTTGTTGTCATTTTATGTCTGTTTATTTTCTCGCTTTTCTGTTTATTTCTGTATATTGAGTAAAAGATGATAAAATATATAACATTTTGAATCGTTCATATTTGGGTTTTGTGTAAATTTTTCTTTTCTTTTAAATATATCGGGTTAATTTTTTAGTTTTACTTGTATATGTGAGTTTCGGTAATTGCATGTAAGATTTGAGTTAAATAAATGAATTTTTATTAATTTAAATTTATAGTATATATTTGGTTTGCAAATCAAGTCTTAGAAGGATAAATAAAATAACTTTTTAAACCTTTTTAAGTGTTTGAAACATACGATTGAAAAAAAATATTATCAAGATAAGGGAAATTAACTTAGTTTGTAAAATTTATTAATTTAAAAGATCTATATAAAATTGAGAAACTTAATCAAAACTTATTTAATAATAATTGGAGACTTTGTGTCTGGAATAGATAATATATCTTATTATGAGTATTGTTGTTGGCTTTGATAGTGCAACAATAACTACTTTTGATGTGTATTAAAGTTTTTTATGACTTATTATAAATTATAATAGAATTTAAATGCTGACAAAAATAATTGACTTTTTTTTTATTCTTATTGAAAAACCCAAGCCAGATGGTTTTGTTGTTTTTTTCTTTTACATCTTTCATACAAAACTGGTTAATCTAACCTTTGCTGCGACTCAAATTTTATAATAAAGACATATGATATTGAGTCTGAGACATTTTTAATTGTTTTAAATTATAAATTTATAAAATTGTCGCCAATTAATTAGTAATGTCTTGTAGTGTAATATTTTTAAGGTGTTTGTAAAGTAATTAATACCCTTTGTGTTTTTTCTATCGCTTATAAAATATGTAAATATGATTCTTTTAGGGTCCATTAATTTTGCTAGCTATCAATTTATAAATGATTTTAAAAGCCATATAAAGATCAATTAAAAAATTTAAATTTTTTCTAACAAATCCAATCCAACCTATGAAATATTGGTTTTTATTTGAACTTTACATTACACGCAAATTGAATCACATATTATTTTTGTGTTATTTAGATAATTTTTTTTAAGAACTTATCTAAACTACATCACGAACACCTAAAGTGATTAATATGTGTCAAGAAAAAAAATCATATGTAATACCATTATGCTGTTTATATATATATATATATATATATATAATAATTGTATATGTATATATATAATATCTACAATTTTAAAAAATTATATCAATTTCTAGTCGTTAATATATTATTTCATGGTTTATAATATCATAAATATATCAACTTTAATACATTAATGATAATTAATATTATTTTTTTAAATCAATTAAATAATTTTTAAGATAAATAAATAATTACCAAATATAATACTAGACTAATGTTGGTAGATCAAGAAAGAAACATTTTTTTACCTCATATAGAGAATAGCAAAAATATTTATCATTACCAGCATCTTTAACCCCTGCCTTAGTAAGAAAATCAAGATGTTAACGTAGTCTACCTAGTTATGAACTAATATATTATAATATATTATGTTTGAATAATTTATTTTTAATGTATCAAATAACATACCATTAATATGAGATTTGGAGTAATTTGTCTTATATCAAATTTATTTCAAAATTATATAATTTTGTGAGTGTTTTATATGAATAATTATTTTAAAATCTGTTTATTTTGATAAAACTCTCGCAAAATTATATTATCTCGAAGAAAAATAACCCTCGTATCAGACCCAAAGTTAATCTAAAGACCACACATTATGGAAACACATAGTCTTGCAACTTTCAAGCAAGCATTATCTTATTAGGTCCATAAATATGTATAAAAGCTAAAGATGTATTTATCTTGGTTATTTTTAGTAACTTCGTATATTTTTATTGCATTTTTTTAATCGATAAATTTTTTAAATTAGTGTAATTTTTCTATAAAATTTTAAAAGTAGTATAATTTTTTTTTAAATTGGATAAATCGTGTAAAGATTACACGATATCATTGTGAATAAATCGTGTAATTATTGTACGATTTAAGTTAAAATGATGTAAAATCGTGTGAATAAAACAGGATTTTAGTTAAATAAATTTTAATTAACTAATTAATTAATTAAAATAGTTAGATTACTACAGGATCTCAGGGTGATTAATTCTCCCGCCCTTCCTCTCCTGTTTTTTGTATGTTGTATTGGATTGTACACAAAAATATTAGCATAGTGATGAAGCAATTTTGAAAATTTTGATAAATATGTAATGATTGAAATTAATTATCAATTTAAGTAATTGAAATAAGATGTAGAGTTAATTTTAATAGAAAAATAGTTAGCTGTTGTGAATAAAATTTATTATAATATAGTTAAATAAAAAGAAAATTTGTATATAGTAAAAATTTAAATTATTTGAGTTAAAGAAGGTTAACACTTTTTAGGAAATAACAAAAGTAAAGTGGTTAGTTTTTAAAGTTATTTATATCTTTCTCTTTCTTAAAACTAGTAAGATAGTTAAATAAAAAGATAGTTTTTATATGGTGAAAATTGAAATTATTTAAATTAAAAAAATGTTAAAACTCTTTAAAAAATGACGAAAGTAAACTGGTTAGTTTTTAAAACTTATTTAGATTTTTTTTTCTTCTTAAAACTAGGTCCTCTCTTTTTTTTTCTCTTTTATAAAAATAATTATTGCTGTAATTTTAACAAAATTTCTAAACTACTTCTGTTTTTTTT
>Ga0209700_106850_pt1 | contig 16977 bp, 9 predicted proteins | sample SiratroredBW_FD_187528 | JGI IMG/M metagenome (GOLD analysis project Ga0209700, IMG submission 187528) | Root nodule microbial communities of legume samples collected from California, USA - Siratro red BW (SPAdes) (version 2) | ecosystem: Host-associated > Plants > Roots > Nodule | place: USA...
CATCATGGATTTGGTTTGATCTCTCATATTTGTTTTCCTCTTCTCTTATACATAGTTTTTCATGTGATAATATGTGATAGTTGCATTTAAGGTGTCAATCTCACTAAAATATCAAGATCTAACGTGAACTTTAAATAAAAAAATTATTATATAAAATAATTTTTATTACTCTAATAAGAGAAATAATATTTTTTGTTGTTGTAAGTTTGATCATTTGAAATTACTTAAAGAAACTATTGAAAAAATTTAAAATATCACTAATTAAATACGTTGTTATTAAAAAAAATTAAGAAAGGTAGACATGATTTGTTAAACAAATCAAACCATAGATCAATTAATTTTATTCCTATGAATTAGTAGTAGAAAGTTTATAATTACTAATATATATGAATATTCAATCAACTTATACTATTTTTGAGATGGCCAATATTTTATTTATAATTATTTATTCTAATTTACAATAAGGTTATGACGAAAAAATAAAGAAAATCGAAAACAAATAAAAAAGTTAAACAATGACAGATTGTACCAATAACCTTGCATTAATTTCGTCCTTTGGAACGGTTATATACCTTCCAAAACGAGATCCAGGTGCCAGGCTACAATTCGTGGAGCAATAATGTAATACACTAATAAACAAAACACATGCATGCATGTATATGTATATAGAGCTTTCATATAGTCAAGAAAACCGAGTTGTTTAATCTTTCATTAATCCTTGTCTGTCTCCATTATGGCCAAAGATATACGGCTAGCAATTCCCTCTGTCACCAATGTGGCACGCTGTGCTTTAACTAGTTGGCGTTCTCAAAAAAGGATAAGGTAGGTTTTCAACGCCATACCCTTTCACCAATGCATAATTGGACATTGATTAGAATCGTAGTGTACTTTCAAAAATATCTTCGATGTATACCCAACCTATATTCAAACAAAATAGTATTAGAATTTTCACTTCTACTTTTTTAGTTCTAATTTCGTTTGGAGTCCATTTTCATAATATTTATTAAATTTATAGTATTATTTATTATGATATTTTCTTGTATTTTATGTTTAATAATTTCAGTGTTCGAAATTTTAAATTAAATCAAAAAATAATTAATTTATTCTATTAATATAGATTTTTCTTACAGTAAAGTTAAGTTAGATTTAAAATTTATTTTTCAAAAATATAAAATTATACTTCCTTATAAAAGTAAATTTGAATAATATTAACATCTACAATAAATTTTTTCTCTTAAATATTTAAGTGAAATACATATTGATTAAGAATTAAATTTATATATGTGTGTGTCCGCAGGTGTGGGGGAGGTAGTGTCTAATTTTGAAGCAAATAACATTAATAGTGGGGTTAATAAAGAATAGTGGGTGGTTTCTAGGTTGTTGAAAGAATTCAATGACCTCTAAGGTGTTGTGTTTTTGAGACATGTATAATTACAGTTAATATTTAGATAGCTTATTTTTACTGTTTTTAATTTTAAAATATAATTAAAAATAACATAAAAATATAAAATATGCACAATGGGGAAACTCCTTCTAAATAGTTGTAGATGATAATATTTATAATTTAATTAAAAGACATTAAGTTTTTTTGTGCTTTACGGAGTATCAAACAAAGAATCTTAATTTTAAAGTTATATAAAAACTAATTTTTAATTCGTTAATAGTGTAAAAAGTTTTAGTTTGATAAAATAAAATAATTCTTTTGGTTGTACATATAGATCTTGATGTTGATTTGTAGGAAATTATGGTAGGTTGATTAACGCACTGAAAACAGAAGCAAAAAGTTGTTGGAATGTAAGCTATGATTGGAGGAGAAAGTTGGGTAATTGTATTGAAGTTCTTTTCGAAAAGCTTGGTGGTGAGTTCCTTGAATGATGTGCGTAAATGTCAGTTTCAGCTCTCTAGGGTTTGGAAGATGAGGAGCTATCTATGCCATGCTGATCCTTTTTCAAGTGACCCAGTCAAATTGTTGGAAATAGGGCACAGGCGAAAAGCAAGTCCTTGTTTCATTGACATGCAATTCATGAAAGCCAAAAGACAAAAATTTTATTAAGTTGCTGATTAGCTATATGTATAAAAGACAAAGCATGTACCTACGTATATAGGTCTAGTGACAAAGCAAGCATGAAACATGAATATCTGTGGACATGTGACTTAAGAGATATTTTCATTACAAAATTTCTATTTACATACATCGTCTAACTGATTTTATAATTATGAAAGATAGGAATGGAAGAGATAGATGAATTCAGAAGGGTAGCAAAAGAATTGTGTAAAAATGATTCGTCTCGTTGTTGACTTCCCGGGTTATATGTTAGGCTTGTTTATTTATTTGTGAATTACATATAACCGATTGTTTTCTAAAATATAATTTTTTAATTATTAAATATCCTAATCATAGAAATTTTTAATTTAATTATATGTATATTTAGTTGAACGTGAATCAAGTGAAACGTACATTTGTAATTCACATATATGAGCTAAAATTAATTTAATTATATTAAATGTGTTGATAAGTCAGCATTTTGATTATTTATTCCTATTATTTTAAAAAGAAAAATAGATTTAAGTTGTTATAATATAAATTTGTACTCTTTTCAATATTTTGATCTAATCTTTTTATATATGTATTTTTCTTTTATGATATGTGCTTTTCTTTTGTAATATGCTGGATATAATATATGGATATTGATGTGGCATCACAGGGGATATTAAATAACTTTTTGTTATATATGAAACTGGATTTAAATTTTCAATATAACTTTTTTTTTTCACGCCGATCAAACAAAGAAAATAACATTTATTTGTTCACTTTCTAACAATAGTTTCTTACTCAACGATAATTAATTACTTTTTTAAGAGATATTCTAGTATAAATAACATAACTTCTTTTTGGATAGTATATTTTGAAAAACGCAACTAACATTACCTTTTTGAAAATAAAAAATGGATCATATATACTTAGAACAACTATATCATTTTTATCTTTACTATTTGTGTTTTTCTTTTCAATTTCAGAAAGACAAGGATCCCGAAAAGTCAAAAAGACATGTATAAAAATACTAAGTTTTGACCTTCGATATAATTATCAAAGAATGGAAAGTGAAGCTGATGAATTCCTTTGTATATTTTGAATTGTCTTAAATAGAATAAAAATTTAATTTTTAATTGGATATAACCCTGAGTTGTAGGGTGAAGTATTATAATTATTAATTACGGTAAGTGAAAATGGGTTTGGTGGACATGCATTATATATATAGCTTTCATTTTTAGTGGGTCACCATTTTGGTCTAGGTAAGTACTAATTTTTCTTTGTTCTTAAGAGGTTTAAGGGTTTTTGTAAAAAGAAAATATACGTGCACTTTCTTGCATGTGGTCTTAGAGACATCAAGAATAATCCTTATTTGTTTTAGATCCTAAGGATAAATTTAGATCATTGATCAAAACTGTGCGTTGTAGGTTGAGTATCATTGCAAGAGGTAGCTTGAAGTCTGTTAGAAACTGTTTTGGCTGAAATACAAGAAGAAGGGTGAATTGGATTTCAAAATCTTTTTCAAAACTAGTTTATCTTTTTAGAAAATGCAAGTCAGTTTGATAAATTGGATCTTTATTGACTTTACTGAGCAGTGCAGTAGAATGAATCAGTAAACATAACTCAATCAGTCACAGTACAATGCAGCAAACCAAACAGATTTATCAGAATTCAAATGTAACTGCAGAAGCGATTTAGTTTACTACACTGAAACAGACAGAAGTTAACTGCATAGAATGAACTGGTCAAATTCGATTAAGTTAACAGTTTGAATTATTATGAACCAATCAAAAATAAAATTCTTTTTATCAAAGAAAACAATTATTAAAAGATGTTTAAGTCTTAAACCAAATAAAGTTCAGTTATTGATTCTGAAAAATAGTTTATACAATGAACCAGTCAATTAGAATAGTGATCAAGAAAGAGAAAGAAGATTCAAGAACACAAAGAGTTTTATACTGGTTCACCCAACAAACGGGCAATGTCCAGTCCCTCACACACAGTAAGGATTTCACTAAAAATGATCAACTGATCAAGTTTACAACACTTGCCCACAGCAAGAATACACTACACTCTGTAGCAACCACTGCTGAACCTACAACAGACTAAGAAACTACACAGAGTCCACTGTGTGTTTCAAGAACTCCCTTGCTGAAACCCACAACAAGTCAAAGTTATACAGAATCCACTGTATAACCCATAAACGTCTCACTGCCCCCGCAGTAGACCACTGTTGAATCCACAGCAGAATAAGAAACCACACAGAAACCCACTATGTGTTTCAAGAACACCCTTGCTAAAACCTACAGCAAGTCACAGTTATACAGAACCCACTGTATAACCAAGAAACGCCTCACACTGCTCCACGCAGTAGGCGAACCACCAGTACAGTCTCACTGTACCACGAATTACACCTTAGTCTTTCAAGAACTCAGTAGCAGTTTGAATACAGTTGAAAGATATACACAGAAATCAACTAACAACAACAACTCTATACAACAGATCAGAAATGTAAGAAGAAACATGTATAGAGTGCTTAGGCTGAGGTCAGATCAATGATGTAGAAATGTGCAGTCAGTTTCCAAAGCTCCAGCAGAATGCAGAAAATCAGTTCTTGATGAATTCTTTGAAAACTTCAAATGATCTTGATCTCAAAAAAGTGGTAGTGTTTTCTCTCAAATCAAATCAGTGTAGTATGTTTGAAAATTCTCTGTGTTGTCCTCTTTTGAAAATGCACCAGCTATTTATAAACAGCTGTAGTGACAGTTGTCAAATTTTAGTCGATTGATTTGACATTCAGTCAATTAAATTTTAAAAGACAGTTAAAACGGTTTATCAAAATTTGAAATCTATTTTCAATGATTTTTAAAACCTTGCTAAAGCCAATTTTCTCAATAGAGCTTATTAATGATCAACACATTTATCATCACAGATTTAACCTCAATCTAGACACACCAACACCACCTAAAGCCTAGACCCAAAACACCAAACTCCATGCATCTTCTCTTGACAGCACTTGGTCTTGACTTGGTCAACATAGCTGGTTGCTCCAAATAAACACAGTAGCTTTAGTTATAGTTGGTTTGGCTTCATCAAATTAATACAGTAACTCCTGGTGCTAACAGAGTCTTTTATAGGTGATTCTCTACTCTATAGTTTGAATGTTTTTAACAGATATTGTCATTACCTTTTTATTAAGTACAAATTGATAGGGAAAATTAGTCTTAAAAGTTGCTATAGTACACTATGTTAGAATATTTAATTGTGGAATGAGATGTGGTTTTGATTTGAAATGTTCTCAAACAGTGATAATGAAATTTTGTATAGTTTGACGAAATGATCGATTTTATGTTAATTCAACTTGTAGGAACAGTAGACGTTTGAATGATTAGTAAATAATTACTGCCTTGATGTGAGATCTATCCTTGTATGTTTTGATGTTATGGATTGAATGAGATGTAGAGAATGGTATGGAATGGTGATCGATACATAGTATCTTCAGGAAAGGAGATACTCGTGTTGAGATTGTTAGGATGTGCATTGTTTGAGGATTTGTCGAGAAGGAGGTATTCAGACTCTACTAGTATATTAGAATCACATAGATGAAGATTACTAGGTGGTGAGAATCGATGGAGGTTCGAACTAAGTGACTGCAGTTTGAAATATAATTGGTCAGAAAAGTCTCAGGAGAACTAACCTTGACATACAAGATTAATGATTGGAGGTTGTGTAGATTCACAGTTTGGAGTTGTATGATAGGCGCAAACCTCTGAGTCTAACTCAATGCACGAGTCTTCCGGATGTAGAGAGTCAAGTGTCTTTGTATGTGAGTCGGTATATATATGATATGAGTTATTGTAGAGATGTAATAATAACAATGTGATGTACATGGAAGTCTGATGTTTGTAGTTTGGTTGAGATAGGAATTTAATTTATGAATATACATTTCTTTAAACTCTCTAGCTTACCCTTTTTTTTGGTATGTTATTTGTTTTGTTTTTAAATCTGCGATGATCGTGTGTTACACGTGAGCAGAGGATTTGGCAAGTGGTGTGACTCTAAGTTGATAGAGAAGTTTATTTTTATTTTATTTTCTTTTAGGATTGTACGAAGATTTTTTTATTAAATCTTATGTGGGGAAGCATACTTTGAGATAAATGATGAATGTATGGATATTTATATTAAATTTTATTATATATAAAAGAATGGTAATGCTATAAAGGAATGGAGGGTAATTGCTTTATTATTTCTGCGTACTTTGATCAGTCCAGGTACAGGAAATATATACAAGTATATGGAGACTTTCTCTCCTATTTACAAGCTAGCTAATTATGTGGAGATCCACTAATCATGGGATTCTATTATTACGTACAATTATGATGGGATCCCATCATTATGATAATCATTATTTCTTTAATACTCCTCTTCAAGTTGGTAAGTGAAGATCATGAACCCCCAACTTGCATCGCAGCGTCAAAAAATGTTCCTTACCCAGTGCCTTCATAAAAATGTCTGCGAGCTGGTACTATGTCGGCACATACGAGGGACTAATTATCCCGGCTTGTAATTTTTCTCACACAATGTGGCAGTCTATCTCAATGTGTTTTGTGCATTCATGAAATACTGGGTTTGCTGCTATATGCAAGGCTGCCAGATTGTCACAGAAAAGTCGAGTTGGCAGGTTAGATGGCACCTTCAAGTCATGCATTAGATATTGCAACCAAACTATCTCCAAACAACTATTGTCCATCGTGCGGTATTCTGCTTCCGCGGATGATCTCGATACATTTGTCTGTTTTTTTGATTTCCATGAAATAATAGAAGAACCAAGAAAAATGCAATACCCAGATACTGATCTCCGAGTTGTCTGACAACCTCCCCAGTCTGAGTCGCAATAAGCTGTCAATGTTAGATTGTTCTCGGATGGCAATAGCAATCCTTGTCCCGACGATCCTTTGATGTACTTCATGATGCGAATTGCGGCATCCCAATGAGGTTTCCGTGGAGCTTATATATATTGACTTAGAGTCCGAACCGAAAACACTATGTCCGGCCGAGTAACCGTGAGGTATATCAGTCGTCCCATGAGCCGCCTGTATTTGACTGGATCCTTTAACAACTCTCCCTCGTCCGGTGTGAGTTTTAGGTATTGCTCCATTGGAAATTTATATGGGCGAGCATCTGTGAGTCCCGCATCCTGCAAAATATCAAGCGCGTATTTCCTTTGTGACATGTAAACACTAGTTTTGGAACAGGAAAATTCAATCTCTAGAAAATATTTCAAGTCTCCAAGATCTTTAATGCGAAATTGTTGTAATAGACAATCTTTAAGACGCTGGATTTCTGTCATATCATTTCCTGTTAAAAGAATATCATCCACATAAATCAAAAGGGCAGTAAATGATGAGTCATCCTGTTTTGTGAATAAAGAGTAGTCTGCCTTGGACTACTAAAATCCTACAGATTTAATCACATGAGAAAATGTTGAAAACCATGTCCGAGATTCCTGTTTGACACCACAAAGGGATTTGTTGAGTCGACATACAATGTTCTCCCCCTGTCGATGATGCCCGGGCGACAATTCCATGTAAATAATTTTGTGCAATTTGCCGTGTAAGAAGGCATTTTGCACGTCCAGTTAGTGAATAAACCAATTTCTGGCTACTGCAATGGTAAAGTTGTTAATTTTGATGTTGGTGAAAAGGTTTCGCAATAGTCGACACCTTCAATCTGAGTGTACCCCTTTGCAACAAGGCGCGCATTATATCTTTCGATGCTGCCATCCGATTTGTACTTTATTTTATAGACCCATTTGCATCCGATGGGTTTCTGCCCGGCGGGTAACGGCGTCAAGGTCCACGTTTGATTTAGCTACAAGGCGGAAAGCTCTTCATCCGTTGCTTTTTGCCAATTTGGATCAAGGATAGCTTGAGCATAAGTGTGAGATTCTTTGGTGCCTGTGATGCTAACAAGATATGCACTATGTGTACAAGAAAAACGTGAATTAGAAAGAGAATGATGCATAGGATACCTGGTACTGTTCGGCCGTTCTTGGGTAATGGTCGAATGATTGGCTTGGAATCCCGTCACGTAGTCTTGAAGCCAGGTAGGTGGGATTGATGTGCGACTTGATCGTCGAACAGGCAAGTTGGCTGGAGAAGGCTCGGTAATTGGTTCTGGGTTTCTTGGTGTGGGAGAAGAAGGTTGGTCTACTGGAGTTTCAGGCGCATTGTGACGGTAGAAGAAGATGGTGGATCAAGTGAATGTTGGACTAGGGTTGGTAAGTCAATGTCAATAGCAGGCAGAATATTTTGCGATGAAGGTGAGGATTGCGTTCAAGACTGTTGGCAGAATGGGAAAACACTTTCATAGAAGGTGACATCCCGACTTGTAAAAAATGTGTCTGCATCTATATCAAATAATTTGTATCCTTTTTTATTGTGAGGATAACCAATGAAGATGCATTGTCGAGCGCACGGATCGAATTTTTGCTTAGGTGAAACAACAGTTGCGTAACAGAGGCAACCGAAAGTTTTTAGGTAGGAAAGTGAAGGTGGCTGATTATATAATAGCTCAAATGGTGATTTATTTTTTAGTAAAGGTGATGGCAAGCGATTAATGATATATGTTGTGGTTAAAAAGCATTCCCCCCAAAATTCTAATGGTAAATGGGACTGAAATAGGAGGGCTCGTGTTGTGTTTAAAATGCGTTCTACTACTCCATTTTGTTGGAGTGTAGACGCAAGTGCGTTGACATTCAATACCTTTTTTGAGGAAAAAATTACCCATGGAAATAAATTCCAATCGATTGTCAACATGGATGGTTTTAATAGATGCCTTGAATTGATTTTGTGCAAATGTAATGAATGATTCTAAGAGATGTTGGGTTTCAGATTTGTGATTCATAAGAAATAGCCAAGTACATCTAGTGTAGTCATCAACTATAGTGAGAAAAAAATGTTTTCCAAAATGAGTCGAGGTTTTATGAGGACCCCAAATGTCACAATGCAATAGATTAAGTGGAGAATGAGATTTTATTGTGCTTAATGGAAAGGGTAGCCTTGTCTGTTTAGCTTTAGGACAAATACTACAATTATTATGAATGGAAATGGAATTTTTATTGATAGGTAGTAATGAAGATGCAAGTTGTAGACGCATCGGAGAAGGATGTCTGAGGCGCTTGTGCCATAAATCAGGGTCAGTCGAAACTTGAGATGCGTGGGCTTGGTTTTGAAGAGGGGACATGTTGTATAAGTCTGCATGTTGTTTACCCAAGCCAATCATCCTCCCTGTAGCCAAGTCCTGCAAAACACAACCATGTGGAAAAAGAACGACACAACAATTTAGTGCACTGGTTATCTTACTAACGGACACAAGATTTAAATTAAAAGAAGGAACACAAAGAACATCTTTGAGAGTGATATTCTCATTGAATTTAATCATGCCCGTAGATGAGATGGTCGTAGTTGAGCCTGTGGGAAGATTAACATTTGGAATAAATGATGATGAAGTGTGTGAGAAAAATTGTGAATCAGATGTAATGTGATCAGTTGCTCCGCTATCCAAAATCCATGGTTTCGTAAAAGCAGAATTAATAGACGAGTTATGAGCAAACAGACCTGCAGCATTTATAAATGCTTCACTTTTACCATAATTATTGTGGAGTGAGTAAACAGCCTTTGCCAATTGCTAAATTTGCTCGGCAGTGAAACCTTGTACAAGGTTTCCATCGGACTCGTTGCTGTCATGTGGTAATGAAGAGGAATCTGCCATGTTTGCCGATGAATAGGAGCCTTTTGGGTTATTTTTGCTTCGCTGTTGCTGGCCATTGCGCCCATTGGAGTTCCATGTCCCATTCTTTATGCGTCACCTATCCTCCGTGTGTCCTCTTTTATCACAGTATGTGCAATGAAATTTCAAAGTATGACATTCTCTATGGTATGACCTGGTTTGTTACAGTGTTCACAGGTCTTACCTTTTGATTGCTTCCAATTGGCAAATCGGCCCTGCACTAATGCCGCGATTGAAAAATTCTCGCCAGGATCTGAGTTCATCTGTTGTTGGGTCTCTTCTTGCACAATCAGAGAGTATGCTTGTCGGACATTTGGTAGAGGATTCATGACGAGAACGTTGGACCTGATTGTTTTAAACAAATCATTCAACCCCATGAGGAATTGCATTAGTTTATCTTCTTCCTTCTCATTCTGGTGCTCCTTTGTCTGATTACAAACTATGGGTGAACGATATAACTCGAGGTCATCCCACAGCGCTTTAAGTTTGATGTAGTATGAAGCCACTGACATCGTACCTTGGGACATGGTAGCTATTGCCTTCTGAATTTGAAAAATGACTAGCGCATTCTTCTGGCCGAACTGGTCGCGGAGATCTTCCCAAACTTGATGGGCGGTCTTTGCATGAACTATCCCTGCTGCTATCTCTGCCTCGATGGAGTGACTTAACCCTGAAAGAATCATGGAATTACATTGATTCCATAATTCAAATTTGGATGGATCATTTTCTCGTGACGGCATTTCTAGTGTGCCATCAACAAATCCGAGTTTCTTCTTCGCCGTGAGTGCGTGTACCATTGTTGTCTTCCAAGATTGATAATTGGCGTCGTTCAATTTGGTCAACACCAACATGTGTCCAGGTTGATTCGAATGATGAACATAGAAGGGATCAGTTGGGTGTATGGCTGTAGCGGATAAAAATGGAGAGGTTGTTAGAGCACCAAGATCGGTGCTCTGATACCATATAAAAGAATGGTAATGCTATAAAGGAACGAAGGGTAATTGCTTTATTATTTCTGCGTACTTTTATCAGTTCAGGTACAGGAAATATATACAAGTATATATAGACTTTCTCTCATATTTACAAGCTAGCTAATTATGTGGAGATCCACTAATCATGGGATTCTATCATTACGTACAATCATGATGGGATTCTATCATTACGTACAATTATGATGGGATTCTATCATTATGATAATCATTATTTCCTTAATATTATATAATTTTTATGCAATAAAGTTTTTATTATATGAAAAATATGGGATGTTATGTTTGATATCAGAGCAATTCGTCCTTAGGATGACCTGAGGATAGTTTTTTGGTTGAAATTTAATATCGAGAAGTAGGCAAAATGTTTCTAGTTGTATGTTTGGTAATGTGATGTTTAAAATTCTTGTTGTATTGGAGTTAAGATAATTGTTATGAATGAAGATGAAAGTATTAAGAAAGAAAAAGAATTTTGATAAAGTGATGAGGGTGCACACTCATAACTAGATCAAGATGGATTTCTATCTTAATTCTACATGTTTAGAGTACATTTAAAAGTCATGTTTTAGATGATTAATTATATTTTGTGTGTAACTTGATGTTAGACATGTGTTGAGTTTTAATGTGAAACATTTCCTTATATTAAATGTTTGAGGGGAACTAGAATGCTATATCTGGGTCATTTTGTTTTGAAAATAAAAATAATGAATAGTGAATGTTTGTTGATTGCTCTGTTTTTTATTTTTGATTGTTTGGGTGGAATATTTGGTTTGTTTTGATTTAGCGTGAACTAAAATGTAAACATGGAACTAAATCTTGGTGTATGGTTCTATGTAGTGTAATTGGTTATAAAGTGATGATTTGGAGACAATATTTCATGGAGAAAGAAATGTAGTTATAGTATTATTGAGGGATTTATCGCTACTTTTGGGTTTGTAAATTTTCATGTATGATTGTAGCTTGATTGTTTTGTTAGAACGAAGTATTTTGCTTATGTATTTAGTAAGTCTAATTAGTTTTGTTCATTTTGAGTTGATAGTAGTTTTCCTAAATTGAATATGAAAATCTGGCAGTGATGTTAAAGCCATGAATGGTTTGAACCTGTATATTTGAGTTATTACTACTTGTGTAAACATTGGTATTTAGAACTTATTGCTTAAAGTTTATCCTCCTTGGTAATTATAGAGTGAGCTTATTATGAGACTACTATATGCATAAATTCTATTTTGATTGTTGAAGAATTTCTAACTGCAGTTTCATCTAGTCAAATGTTACATGTATCATTACCTTACCTTTATAAATAAGCTTTAGATATATGACAATGTTAGACAATTTAGATTTTTTCTCAACTTTAACAGGTGGAATGTGGAATGGAATTATATGTATTTGTTTAGATTAAAATAATTGAGTGCAAAATTTTCTTAAACATTGGATACTATAAGTTATTCTCTTTCTTTGTTTTAATGTGTTATGAGTTGAACAATATTTCTATTCCAATAGTTTAGTTATGGTCTAGCTTTAAGGAATGCTAAAAGAAGTTATACAGCAGTAAAATTTTGTAACTTTTTTTGGATGCTTAAAATTGTGAAACATCCCCTGTGTCATTACAGGACTCCAATATCAATGTTGTTTTCAATAAGAGTTAAAATAGTACTTTTCACATGTTATGGCATTGTTATCAAGATTTAGAAAAAAAATCATTCCTACCACTAAAACAACATTTTTGTTTAAAGTTTTCCAGATAAAATTGCAAAATTTTATCTAACTCAACCATCATCCTTTATTTTTGTATTACTATGCTCTTCTTATGCCTAATTGATGGTAATTGTGTATATAAACTGTGTAGTTGTCATATTTTTTTGTTTATGAATATGTTTTCATATACCCTCTCTCCCACCAATTTTTCATGTAACCTTTCATTTTTGTTAAAGTATTAGATTTAACTTGTGTGTATTAACATATCATATCAATTATATGTAAATAGGAAAAATAAAGATCTAGCTATTAGTTAGGGATTCTCTTATACTATATCATTAATCACTTTATTCTCTCATTACAAATAAAGTTGTTTGTTTAGAATAATATACACTTTTATTAAATGATATAAGGAAAGCTTGATGTTGTGCATATTTGTGTTACTTCACTAATTCTTATTGTGAAAATTCTTACTTTTAATGTGAAAATCAGATTCTATTATTTGGAATTTATTTAGGAGATTGTGTCATGAATTTATCCTTTTTCTGGATAACTCAAGACTTGTATATATCATATTGCATGATAGCTTATAATCAGGGTGTTTTGTTTAAATTTGTGCAATCTATCTAGAGGAACTTGATTTCAGGTCTTTTTCCTAGTGGATAAGTAGAATTGCAATAATTTATTCGTACTTATGATCCTCTGGCTGTTTACCTTGAATGATTTTGAATAATGTAGTTGTTAGTAACATATGCTCTTAATTTAAACCTCGAGTTTTTGCAAATTTCAAAAGCATATAAATATTTAGGTGGACTGGTTTCATTTTGTTTCTGTTAAAGTGAAAGAGAATGTTTCACATGATGAATTTTATCCTCTAAGATCTAGCAAATGTTTTATCTTGTCAAATGGTTTTGATTCACAATAGTGTCAAGGAAATTTAATGTTTGTATACAATAATTTTTGGATGACATACAAATGTAGTAAATATTCTTGTGGATTGTGTATAATCATTTCTAAAGTGTTGTGTCCTTAACTAGTTCTTTCATGGAATTAACTATATGATTTGGTGTTTTAATTTTGATTATTTGATGTTTGAGTATGATAGGTTTCTCATATGCAATTGTTTTTGAAACTTTCTCCTTTATAATCCAATATAATTTATATGATGTCTTTCTGAAAATTTGCATTTAAATTTTTGGACTTATCATGTATAATTTGTGCAAGGTAACGATACTGTAGATTTTAATTTTCTATGTATTCTTTTAATATGATAATGCTAAAAGGTATGTAATTAAATAATTAAGTGAACACATATGATATATATAATTATGCATGAAATGGTGGTATTATTAGTGCTTTGGATTTTATTTTATTTTTGGTCAAGTTATAATAAGAAGAAATATGCGTCAGTATGAGTAATAGTATATGGATTAACCCAGACTATGTACATTTTACAAATGAATTGAGGGAATTTTATATACAAGTTATTCATATTCATCCACATAATAGTCATGTTACATGGTGTATTCTTTAGCATAGTATCAATCAGAGATTTCATTTCACGTATAGTTTTAGCATACGATTCTAGATATTTTAGAAATTAGAAGAACTATCCAACCCTCAAAGAATTTGCTTAGAATTTCTTCTTGGACTATTTGAGCAGTTAGGATAAAATTTTAGATTGGGTAGAATGTTTTTATACTAAGTCTGGAGATTCACATTATAAGATGGAGGAAACCATGAGAGAAACCTATTGTTATATTCTTCTAATAAGTCAACTTTTGAGGATGAAAAATTCTTTTTGTTGGGGAGATTGTAAGGATTCAGAAAAATCATTTTAACAAAAACCACTCTCTCTCTAGACAACAGAACCCTATAATTCTCTCTCTCTCTCTCCTAAAAAAAACCCTACAAAACCCTTTCTTAGTTTTATTTGCTCTGTCTCAAAAACCTTAAATCTCTTCTCAGTTCTCTCTTCTCTTCATCTCTTTCTTGATTCAGATTAGAGATTCATAAGTCCTATACAATTCCTGGTGTAGGATAGAGCAAGTTTAGCGGGTCACCATTTTGGTCTAGGTAAGTACCAATTTTTCTTTGTTCTTAAGAGGTTTTGGGGTTTTCGTAAAAAAGAAAATATGCATGCACTTTCTTGCATGTAGTCTTAGAGACATCAAGAATAATCCTTATTCGTTTTAGATCCAAAGGGTAGGTTCAGATCATTGATCAGAACTGTACATTGTAGGTTGAGTATCCTTGCAAGCTGTAGCTTGGAGTCTTTTATAGGTGATTCTCTACTCTATACAGGTAAGAGAAGCTAGTTTGAATGTTTTTAATAGATATTGTAATTACCTTTTTATTAAGTATGATTGGTAGGGAAAATTAGTCTTAAAAGTTGCTATAGTACACTATGTTAGAATATTTAATTGTGGAATGAGATGTGGTTTTGATTTTAAATGTTCTCTAACACTGATAATGAAATTTTGTATAGTTTGATGAAATGATCGATTTTATATTAATTGAACTTGTGGGAACAATAGAAGTTTGAATGATTAGTAAATAACTACTGTCTTGATGTGAGATCTATCCTTGTATGTTTTGATGTTATAGATTGAATGAGATGTTAAGAATGATATGGAATGGTGATCGATACATAGTATCTTCAGGAAAAGAGATACCCGTGTTGAGATTGTTAGGATGTGCATTGTTTGAGGATTTGTCGAGAATGAGGTATTCAGACTCTATTGGTATATTGGAATCACATAGATGAAGATTACTAGGTGGTGAGAGTCGATGAAGGTTCAAATTCGGACTAAGTGACTGCAGTTTGAAATATAACTGGTCAGAAAAGTCTCAAGGGAACTAACTTGGTCATACAAGATTGATGATTTTAATTTATGAATATACATTTCTTTAAACCCTCTAGCTTACCCTTTTCTTTGGTATGTTGCTTGTTTTGTTTTTAAATCTACGATGATCGTGTGTTATACATGAACAGAGGATTTGACAGGTGGTGTGACTCTAAGCTGAAAGAGAAGTTTATTTTTATTTTATTTTATTTTGGGATTGTACGAAGATTTTTTTATTAAATCTTATGTGGAGAAGTATACTTTGAGATAAATGATGAATGTATGGATATTTATATTAAAGTTTATTATATAATTTCTATGCAATAAAGTTTATTTTATATGAAAAATATGGGATGTTACAAATAATAATAACAATAATAAGATTAATAATAATAACAATAATATTAATAATAATAATAATAGTTGTTGTAATAATAATAATATTAATACTACTACTAATAATAGTAATAATAATAATTACTATAATAATAATTACGGTAATAGTAATAATAATATTATTATTATTATTATTAATTAATAATAATACTTTATTATAATAATTTATTACTTTTATTATTATTATAATTGAAATAATAAGTATAATAATAATCGTAATATAAGTTGTTCTAGTCTGATGATGATTGTGAATATAAAAGTCAAAATGATAATAATAATAATAGTAATAATAATATAATAATAATTTTTATAATAAAAATAACATTATCTAGTTTATCGATGAATAATTATGGTAGTAATTAACGTAATATTTATTGATGGATTTACCGACGAAATATATTTGTTGATAAATTTACTGATAATAATTATCAATAATTTGTTTATGGTCATCAATTCGTCAGTAGTTTACATTTACCAAATTTTGGATGGTATTAACAGATTTATCCATCAATAATTCCAAATTTTCTTATAGTGCTCATACTACTTAAGTGAAACAACGTTAGTGAGAAAGATTAATTTTGTTTCTTCCTTGTTCAAACTCTAAGAGAGTCCTTACACAATTGAACAATACATTTCTTTGTATACACAACTAATTCCAAAAGTATACGTTACATTATTTTATTAATGCTTGAGTGATCATTCTAATGCTTAAACGTTAACATATAATTGTATAGTCTCGTATAATACAGAAACTCATGCATGACAACTAATATGTTAATTGTGATTTTATAGTTAAATAAATAGTTAACTTATCTTTTATTTTTTTTTGTTTGTGATTGTGATTTTACTGTCATCGTGCTTTACCATGCGAAAATATTATTAGAAAAAATCATGTGAACATATGATTCTATAGATAGTGAAGGGAAGTTACATTCAAATCATTAAATTGTAGGACATATGAACAAAATTTGTAATTTTGTAATTTTTTTGGAGAAACACTTCTAGAATTTCTTCCATATGTTTCTAAAAGAGTTTATATAATTGAAAATTAATTCAATGTGCCTTGCTACTTGAAGCAGGGATGGATGCACTTATGTACCTCGGCCTTGCACTTTTAAATTTGATAATATTAGGTTAATTATTCATAGTTTTTCAAACTACTCAATTCTTTTAATATATATATATATATATATATATATATATATATATATATATATATATATTTTTTTAT
>Ga0209700_106852_pt1 | contig 16970 bp, 8 predicted proteins | sample SiratroredBW_FD_187528 | JGI IMG/M metagenome (GOLD analysis project Ga0209700, IMG submission 187528) | Root nodule microbial communities of legume samples collected from California, USA - Siratro red BW (SPAdes) (version 2) | ecosystem: Host-associated > Plants > Roots > Nodule | place: USA...
AAAATAAAAAAAAAAAAAAAGTTAAGATGGAAATTTGAAATTAAAGTTGAATTTGAACATTATTACATGAGGAAAATACTTTATTTATGAGATGATGTGCAACAAGGATGTCTTTTTCTTTGTCTTCTCATACTTCTTTCCTAGTGATGTACTGGAGATGTGGAAGGTGGTGGTGGAATTGGATCATCATAGTTGTCTTCATCATCATCATCATCGTTGTGACCTTGACTATGAAACCCTTATGAGGGCATTGTCAGTCGATAATAGTGTATGGACGATGAGGGATTGTATACAAATGGAGAGGTGAATGTCAAATTTTTTAACATATTTGATGGATTGGAAAAATCATCTGATTGATTAGGGAAATGTTCTATGTGTATGAAACCTGTTGGAGTAGATACTGGAAAGACATGTGGTGATGATGATCCATGAACGTTGTCATTAGAGGTTGTTGAAAATCGGACTAACTGGATTGACCGAATGATTGGTCATGAAATTTTTGACCATAGGAAGAAGACCCAACATGTTAACAATAAGGTTGGAGTTAGGATTAATCATTGTCCTTTGACGTGTCATACTGTCAGCAAAATGCAAAGTTTTAAACAAGTAAAAGTACATCATGAGATGTGTTAGAATGTGAACTTACATCGTCCTCGTCAAATGTTTGTTGCAGAGGCGATATGTAGAGGATAGTGTAGTTAATGTACCATTGAATGCATGTTGTAATAGTCATTACCACTAAACTAAACATCTTGAATGAGTCAATTATGTTGATCATCATCCACCTTTCATGGTATTATGGCCAATACCTCTTTATTTTGTCCCTTATATCTTTTTAATGAGTTTATCTAAGTTTAATGAGTCAATTGGAATGGTTTAGCAAAACTCAAATTGTCGTATAACCTAATCATCCTGATTAGATTCAATTGTGGCAAAACAAATCAGTGAACCTATTACCTGCCAACAGCAGAAACCTCGCCAATAATCAAGGGAGTGACATCTTCTATGGTGTAAGGAGACCAAAAGAGCTAAAAAAATTGTCATTAGAATTAGTGAACAATTTAGGATAATATTGGGTGTAAGTTTCATGTAATAAAGAACATGTTTAGACTGAAATTGGTCCAATGTCAGCCTTATTAGAGACATTGTATTAGTAGGTGGGTATGAAAACCTTTCGTAAACAACATATATTTTAATTAGATCGAAAAGTTATAAATCTACCTAAACATGGGTTTTGAGTAATTGTGTAATAATATTTATACCTATTTACAAAACCAAGTCAATCATCAATCTCTTCCGCATTTAATGGCTGAATAGATGGAGACAGACATTTATCAACCATTGATGTTATCTTGGTTAAAGTCTATTTGGTGATCTAATGCACCACAAAGGCTTGTCAAGACAATTGAACCCCAACTATAATTTGAGGTGTTGTTCAAATCAATAAATAATAATAAACATTGTTGATTGATGTAAGCATGAATAAACTTCAAATGAGTGAAAAATGTTTTCTGCATATTAAACAATCACATCATTAATTACATCATTAGAAAGTTGTTGATAGTCGTTTTTGAGTCATGACAATCTTATTATGTTTCCTTTTACAATTTTTGGAAGGTCTAGACCCCAACAATTATTCACACTAACACCAAGTCGTCCTAGGTTCTCTTTTAATAGAAAGATCTAATTGCAGTATTGAAATTTTCTAATGTCACTGTTGTTTCTTCATATGAAATATAAAGGTATTGTAAAGAATATATGCTAAGTTCAAGAAGTACATGAACTTAACAATCAAATCTTTCTTGTGAAATCATTGTTATAATGATTTTATTTATAAAATCATATTTTTAAAATATTCCAGGTTACAAAACAACACATTGAAAAACATATTACAATGCAAATATACAAAAACAATCTGTTAAACTTTCTTAGTTCAAAAAATCAATCCATTAAAATCCTATGCAATCAAGAATATTCAAAGAACTTTGTGCAAAATTTAAAGAGAAAATGAGAGAAAGATCACATTCAAGTTTATACTGGTTCACTCTTCTAGAAGAACTACATCTAGTTTCTCAGCTACACCAGCCAAGATTTGACTATGAAAAGTCTTCTATAACACATAAAGGCCTCAAGAAAACAACTCTTGAACCAATACTTTGCTGGGAAAATCCGAGGAGGAAACACTAGGAAGATCTCATAAGAATGAGAACTGGGCTTGTAGCACCGTTTACATACTTAAACAGGACACGCTTCCCTAAAATCTCCGTCAAGAAAGGAGCCGGTCGCTGCCCAAACCATCTGCTCTAATACCACTTGCTGGGAAAATCCGATGGAGAGACACCGGAGAGATCTCACAAGAATGAGAAATGAGCCAAACATACAAGGGAATGACACCACCTTCAATCCAATCCAAAACCTTAGGCATTGGGTGGTTTGTGGGACTTCTTTCTTATATGTTGCTTGAACTTTCTCAATCTTACTTAATGTGAGACTTAGACTCACACTTGAATACCTAACATACTTCTCTCAAAAGTTCTAAGTATTTCACATAAATGTTTTTCAAAAGTTTCTTTATATTAGAAAAATAAAAATTTATAAAACATGTGCTATCTTTAATTCATTTAACTTAAAGTGAAAACAATGGATTAATTTAAATTTTCAATATGTTAATACTTGGTAAACAAACAATCTTATGAAAATCATAGGATTATTAAAAACTAGTTACAACAAATTAAAAAACCTTCTCATAACAACTTGAAGTCTTAAATAATTTCAACAGACTATCTCAAGATCAGTTAAGAATATTTTAACAGATGAAATTAATATTTCAATCCATTAAAATATCTTAATACTAACAATAAGTTCTAAACAGTTTTAAAACATTTTGAAACGCTTTCTTTGACATTTTAATGCATTAAAGAGCTCAATAAAAAAGAATTACAAACTCGCACAAAAGCATTTAAACTCATACACATAGGCATACTATATAAGCTAAGTCTTCATTCTTCAAATCTTTATTCAAGGATAGAATTTATCAATGCTTTCAGCTTCAACTACATCTTTGTTCTTTACCTTTCTACTAATAGAAAAAATTGTCCATATAGAGAATAACATGTCTATAACATTTTTCTCTCCTCACTAAATTTAAATATCTTTAACTATTTTATTTGTTTAACTATTTCATTTAGTCAATTTTTTACATATAAAATATAATAAATCTTCCTTTTCATTTCATAGACATACAATAATTATATTAAATTAATTTAACTATTAATTAAAAAAAGTAACAAACATACCAATTATTCATGTTTTCCTAAAAACTTATTACATAATTAATTTATATTTTTTTACTCATGTTTTCCTAAAAACTTATTACATAATTAATTTATATTTTTATTATTATCTCATGTTAACGCAATTTTGTTCATTATAATACATTACATTTATTTTAATTGTAAACTTTAAATATTTTTAGAATGTTGCAAAGATAATGAAAGACGCCAACTCCAAACATAAAGTTCCCTACCTTTCTTTGAAAACTTGATATAGAAATTTAATAGAAATTTAATTTAAAATATTCAAATTTATCCTTAACTTAAAAAATACTTTGTTTATAGAAAAATTGTACGTATTATATATTTTATTATTATATAATGAAATTATTTAAATATAATAAAAGGTAAGACTACCTTGGTGGAAGTGAAATAAAAAAAAATAGTTATAAAAAAGTATATCCTTTATATAATTTTATATAAGATATAAATTATATTTATCGGTTAGAAATTTAATCATCAATAAAATGTATAAAAATTAACAAATAAAAATATTAAAATGCAAAAAAATATTATAAATAAAATTTATAAAATAATAGCAATGGACTAATAAAATATACCACTAAGTTTTTTTTTCAGCTTAAATACACCACTAAGCTTAAATAATATGATAAGATAGAAATAATATAATAATGAAATAATTGCTAAATTATTTTCGCTGAAATAAGATACCATGTTTGTATAGATAGGAAAGAAAGATATTTGATCTACGATTTACAAGTTCATCTCCAATTCAAGATTCTATCAAATCTTAATTTTATTTTTACTAGTTCTATTGTAACTTTGCTTTTAAGGCTATATTGCAACTTTTGTTTCAATATTACAAGAGTCTTCCCCTTACCCAAACTTTAACTTCTTAGTTCTTAAAAAATTGATTTAATCATTATATTTAAATATTATTTTACTGTCCCTTTAAACTTATTAATACAAAAAATGTTTTTAAAATAAAAACATCACTTTTCATTTTCATATGATTCAAAGACTTAAACGTTATATAATAAGCCAAAAAATGCTTAGACATATTTACCCTAATGTGTTCTTTTCGTCTGAGTTCTGATCTTCCGTTGGCTATTCTTTTTTTGTGTATTCGAAACACACTAATATGAAAATCAGTGTAGAAAATCCAAATGCATCTTGTGTGGTTTCTCATTACGCGATCCAATGAGTTTGCAGAAGGACAGACGAAACGTCCTTTGGTTTGGTCTCATCAATTTGACCTTAATGGTGGCAAAGAAATTGGCCCCTCTGTTTGTGTAGCCGCCTCTTGATGTGTTGTGTGTCTTTTGGCTGCTTTTGTGGTGGCACGCACTGCCGCACCTCACACTTCGTTGTATCCACGCATGCATTATTGCCTTAACCTTCATCTTTCATCTGTCTTAAGTTAATCAAATAAATTGTATAACAATTTCTATCAATACCTTTTTTTTATTATTTATTATTATATGTCGTAATAATAAAAGTAAATAAACATGTGTAATTGTCGTATGAAATATTATCGATGTTTTTTCTAATAGTAAAAAAATTAAATAAAAAAATATTTTATAAGTATTTCAATCTTTATACAATCTGACAACATAGAACAGAACATTGTATCACGTATTAAAAAATACTAACAAAGTGTACCATTATTAGTTGATAATTGAATTGGATTCGTTAACTGTATTGTAAGGAATTGCATCTGTTTAGAAGATACATGGTTGGAATAAGTCATATCACTGTAGATAAATAAGTTCATAAAAAGTAATACTATTTTTTATATAAATAAATAAATCTATGTAGTTTGCTTTTCTGTTAATTTCATTAGAATGGAATGTCATTGTTTTTTTTTTTTGCAGTAATTAAATTTTAAGGTATTTTGAGTGATTCATAATATAAAATAGTTATAATAAATAATAATATTATGAAATTTAAATTATTATTATTATTTATTCATTTATTCTATGCAAATTACATATAGTTTTCTTTTATAAAATTCATATTATGAATTTTGACATTTCAAAGCAAGGTGGACATCATAAAAATAGATTAAATTTGGTTTAAAGTTTGAGAATATCACGTATTTGTAATGAATTATTTATCTGGTTTTGAAATGGATCACGTTTTGTCTTTTATTTTTAGGTTAATTATAATTATAGTATTTTATTTTATTCATTTTAATATATATTTCTTATTTTATATTGATAGAAATCACAATAAGTAAAACATTTTAATGTACAAATTGTATTGAAATTAAAATTAATAATAACTATATTATATTTTAAAGTTAGGATGAGCAATTAAAATTCTGATATAGAATTACTTTAACTTGATTAGAAAAGGAATGTTGAATTCAACACTGGGATAGGAAAGTAAAGTAAATTAAAAAATATAGTTAAGAAGATCAATACAAATGAAAATAAAATAAAGAAACTTTGATATAATAGAAAGAAAAGTATTTTAAGTAGTTTGTGCGTGTAACATATTAAATACGATCTTTGAAAAAAAAAAAGAAGAAAAATGTTAAGAACCTCTAACTAAAATAGGAAATAGAGTGAGATTTCACTCTCTAAATTGTATAGTTTAATTAATTAATTAATTAATTAATAATAATAATAATAATAATAATAATAATAATAATAATAATAATGATGATGATGATTTTATGTATAACTTTTAATACAAAGGTCGTAATCAGGTTTTGTTTTTAATTAAAAAGAATTAGCATAGGAATATAAAATTCATAGTAGAAGCATAAGGTTTAAAAATACATAGAACGTGCAAGAAAAAAAAGACACTTTGTGTTTGGCCTCTTCCCATGTGCATTGTAAAAGCAGCAATGACCGAAAGCACTTTTATAAATCATATATTTTGGGAATTTCAGCTTGGCCAAATATATAATTTATTTATAAAGGCACTTTTTAACCATTCAGTATGTAGTGCATGGACCATCCTACTAGCTACGTAAAGCTTGTAAATTGTAATTTAATTTATCAAATATTCTATTATTGTTATTTATACAATGTTTGGGAAGTAATAATTTGTTATAATTATCAGAAAAAGTTGGCTCAATCTATTTTTTTATTATAATAATAATAATAATAATATTCCCGCATATAAAATGCCAGTTCTGCTTAACAAATAGCTTTGCAGCAAGTATACGAATTGAGTTTTACGTTCAAAAAGAAATTTTATGTATTGAAATATATTTTTTAACAAAAAATATCACGATATCCATGTATTATTTTAAACATTTGCTATTAAAGAGTGTGAGATATAGTGAGAGCGAAGTTGAAGTCTTTCTCAATTTAAAACAACAATAAGCATTGACTTAGGAAGATTATAAAATTTCGTTGAAGTTTGGCCTTCCAAGTCTGTTACACTACCGAATGATCCAAATAGGCTAAAACATTAAAAATATTTTACTTCTTTTAAAAAGTGTGTGTTAATTTTGACCATAACTTTTTTAAAATTTTAATATTTTTTGTTAAAGTTCATATGGTCATCTCCTAAAATTTATTAAAAGAATAAAAAAAACAAGATCATATGGAAGGTGAGACCAGATCTATGAAAAAAAAAACAATTATCAAACCAATCCACAAAGATAATATAAAAAATCAAATAAACAAAATTAAAGAAAATCAACATAAATTTATTCATTTTTCATTATGTTAAAGAACAAAATAATAAAAGAAAAAAAAAGAAAACAAAACTGAGATGCACAAAACATTTTTATTATTTCTTTTTTACAATATCCATTCTAACAAGTTCTTTAACAATCTTGAAAGCATCTTTTCTGGATCTTCCAGGTTTTCTACAAGTCTAAATACATCTATCTAACTCATTTCAATCACTAGGAAACCCTTGTTCTACTCAACCAGTTCAGTATTTAGAAACCAACTTACACTACTCCTCAAACTTAGAAGAAAGAGTCTCAGTAATGTGCTATCAAGCTTAATCTCAGCAGAACCATGAGAAGCTATTTCAGTAATTTTTCCAGCAACTATAAAAGTACTTTTAGGTGATGTACCAGGCCTCTGGGTTAACTCAAATCATCATGACCATCAAAGTCAAAGTTATAAGTTTTCTCCAAAATATTTACAACCCTTTTAGGAACCAAACTCTGCATATCATAACCTTGTAAGGAATTCTATTCAGAAGCAACAGGTTTAAAATTATTATTATTGTCCTAAAACAACAATGGTAGAGTAACTGAGGGGAATTAGATTTCACAATATTCATATTTTCATGCTTATTTTAGGATAAGTTTTCATTCAAGATATGTAATCTAAAAAAAGAACTTGAAAGAATTAAACAAGAATGAGTGATCCAAGTCATCCTTAAGAGAAACATGTTATACATATTCAACATCCTGGACCGAAGAGGTTTGCTGAGAATCATTAACAAGACTTGACATATCTTTTAAACTATCTTTCTAATCAGAATCATTATTAGGAGTAACAACATCAAATCCTAAAGGAGATGGTTTAAAGTTATTACCAATAACAATATTAACAACATCAACCACTTCAGTACTTAGTTTCAAATTTTTCTCTCTCGTCTCAAGTTGAATTTAGAAACATAAAGCTATTTTTACTTTTAATTTTTATAAAATATATAATTCTTTATTTTAATTTCTTTAAAATATTTTTTCTCTTTCTTAAAAAATTGAAATGGATAACTTTGATTCATAAAATCCATTAGGATAAATAAAATACATTTTATAATCTTGAATTTTTTTTTGTAAAGGCATTATTAATACCACATTATATTATGTAACATCTTAGAAAATATATAGTTATTTTGGGTATGTATCTAACCATACAAGTTTTATAAATATAATTCTTAATATACTTAATAATACACGTTAAGTCTTTCAGAATAAATAAACAGTTTTATCTTTTCTATTTATATATAACATCGTTCATCTTCTCAATGAACATGATTTAGATGCAATATAATTATATAAAGGTACGGTAATGTAAATATTTTTTAAACAGGAAGGAACTCATGACAATTACAAATTAAATTTCAATTTATAATCTACCACTAAAAAATTCTCAATTTAATTCAAGTGATATTTGGATAATTTATAACATCTTCCTAAATACATATATTAATTATGTCTTATTAGATACTAACACTTAACTCATCATAAACACTTTTAGTAATCCAACTTGAGCTCCTTATGGTATGGTAGTTCTTTGCATCATCTTTTAATTTCTACCACTTGATATTTTAATCCATGTGATTTAAACTAACATTAAAATTAAAATATTTATTTTTCTTAAGAAGCTTCTTTACTAAATACCACAAATTAAAACTCAATTATAATATCATCCTTGGTATTAACCTTTTTCTGGTTGAATTCATCTCATCACATATCTCTATTTCATTCATCATTCAATCCAATCATTGCATTCACATAAATGTATAACCTCTTATACATATAGAGAGACATAATAATAATCTTAGATAATAATAACAATAATATAATAATAAGAACATAACTTATACTTTAAAAACAACAAATATTTTTGCAAGCATAAACATGTTGCTTCAGGAAAACACCTCTATTTGAGCAACATGTTTTTACCAAATAGTGAAAGGATGTTAGCGACTCTCCCTTGCTCAAGCTATGAACTCACCTCATGAACAATACATATTTTCACTTAAGTGAATTTGCATCACTTGAGTGATGAAGCTTTAGAGGAGAGATAATTAAATTTGTGTCTTCTTTGTGTCCAAATAAGTATTTAAGCATCTAGTTCCTAATAGAAAGAAAATCACCACTGACTCTCATCATTCTGTAAGATTTTTTAAACGATGTGACTTCTTGCTCAAGCCACAAATTTCCAGAACTCGTACAAAGTTAACTATCTTTCTTTCTCAAACTTCAAGTAGTAGCTTGAGCGATTAAGATTGTCTCTTAAGCCATCAAAGTAGAGCATAAGTAACCAAAGTAACACTTGAACAACAACACTTTCTTACAGTCATGATTGCCAACATTTAAACATCAATTGAGCAACCAACCCAACACTAACTAGTAACAAAATCAAATAACAATCACACCATTAAAAAGTCAAAATCTATCTCACGATTTTTTAACATCAATATAAATTCGTTTTTCACCTCATCTTGCATACATACTAATTTAAACAAATTATAACCATTCAAAATAAGTCAAAAATAACAAAAAAAAATATTAATATCATACCAACAATTCTAGTATTTTAAGTTTACAAAATTATCAATCTAACTTCACAATACTCAACTTATTTTCAATACATTTATGCCAAAAACAATCCACAATGGTAAGTTACTTTCTGCCACTTAAAGAAAACTTGGTGCTTAAGAAATGTTTAGAATCAAAGTCATCATCTCTTATAATACACAATTTTCCTCATAAAGTTCCAATAATATTTTTAAGACTTTGATCTAGATTAAAATTATCATTGATATGGACCTATCTTAGTTTAATTCTTGTTGTCTCCTTAAAGGTGTGATTTGATCGTAAAATAAGTAAACTATCAATCCAAAAAACATAAACAAGATATCTTGTGGTCTAACTTGTTCAAATTCACAACAAAGCATCTATAACAGAAATGATAAATGAAAATACAGAGAATTCACAAACGAAACACATATAATGTAAATGAAGGAAGAACAACAAAGAATCACCTATGAAAGTGATGTGGTTGAATTGAAGTACTAACAAACTTTAATTTACATGATAGAATTTACTATGATTAGAGATTTCAATTCAAAATTTCTTTAGTAAATTCTCACTCAATTGTCATAGTTATATGTTATTACACACTTGTATGCTATTATAGTTGAAGAACTCTCAGTTAACCATAACTATAGATATATGTTCCTATTTATACAATATAACTATCATAATTAACATTCATAAAACATACCTAAACTAGTAAAAAAAGACATGTGAATAGTGCTTATTATTATTGAGTTAAAACATCTCTTAATCAACTTCTCTAGATAATATTAGTCTCAACAAAAACTAAAATACTAGACTATCCACCATATATGATACAAGTCACATATCTACTGAAGATATAAAATAATTAAACAATTTAGAAAATTTAAAATGATTTTATTAAATAATATTCACATAATATATAAAATTTATAATAAAAAAATGAAATTAATAAAAAATAAAATATTAAAAATATTATAATTATTTTTTAAAGATATTTTCATTCTTCATTTAATTTAAATTTTATTTCTAGAGGATAAAGTGAGTCGTACATCACACAATATACTCATATTTTTTAATATTTATTTGACTTTTCATCCCGTCAATAAAATAATTAAGGAGTGTCGCAAAATGTTAGAGATAAAAACGATATTTTTTATTTATTTTAAAGAAACTAAAATAATTATGAAAACCAAAACTAAAATACGCTCATTCTACATATTGTGGAAACTTGTTTAATTCATCTAAAATTATTCATAAAGGACAAAAATTATGCGTTATATTTCTTTTTCTAGAATGTATTTGGTTAGTTATTACATAAACGTATAACTTAATGCAATGGTCCATAGTAAATTGTTAATAAATGTGGTGGCAAAAAAATTATAACACTTAACTTATTTTTATAAACTACTTAACTTATTTTTATAAACTAGTTTAATTAGTTTATAAGTTATAAATTAGTAACTATTTTATTTTCTATTCTTTTACTAATTTATTTAAAATCTATTTTTGTTTTTTATTTATGTTATCTTATATTTATGAATAAATTTATTGATTAATCTATCAAATATTTTTAATTTATTGATTAATTTACAAAATTTTTATTTTTTAACTCTTAACTTATAATTTCAGATAATTTATATGTTTTGACTAATATATGTTAGTTTTATCTAACACGTATTTACAATACTCTTTTAATTAAAATTAAAATTTTATTTCAATAACTCCTCGATTTTTAATATTATTTGATGTATAGTTTAGTGAGGCGAAATTTTAATTTTAATTAAAAATAATTTCACAGATCGTTTCTGTTATTTATTAGAAAGAAAAGGGAAACGTGAGAGATATTTAAATTTAGATAAGATAAAATAAAATTTCCCATGACAATTTGTGGATTGATATAACAGAAGAAAAATCCTTTAACATAATAATGTTGAAAGGAGCATTGTGAAACGTGCAGTGAAGAAAATCCTCAAGTGATAATGAATACTTTTGAATTTTTCGAAAAATCCACATCACACAAGTGTTGATTTGTCTGATGTAAGGATGAAGTGTGCACGGGAATAATTATAACCGTCATTGTATTTTGCATATTGTTTTTTGAGAAAATAATATATATAGTTAAAGCTATTATATATAATAAGTATATTATAATAAATATATAGTTGAAGCTATTAAATATATTATATTACATCCAATAAATATATTATATATGTTTATATTAGAGATCCTGTAAATAAAAATAACTTCTTTTAATAGTTTATAAATACAAGTTGATTGTGTGAATTTGATTAAATTTTTTAATAATTTTATTTTTTTAAAAACATAATTTATTATTTATTTTTTAAATTTTAAATTTTTATTTATGTAATCATTTTAAAATAGCTCTTGTTCTAAATTTTAAGACAAAATTTTGAATTATTTTTTAACTGATTCAAGACATCTATTAGAATTATCAAGAAGAAAATCATTTAACTAATGTAATATTTAAACAAAGAGTAATCATACATAGAGTGAAATTTATGGAAAAGATAAGTCTCTCAAATAATAGAAACAAATATTGTTATATTGGATTTTTTAATTTTGACAATGTTTATGATTTTTTAACATTAATTGTTGTATATTCTTTTCAGGTATGTATAGCTTTCAACTCATTAATATTTTACAATAGTAAATAATAATAACGTATATAAAGTTAATTTCCATTTATCTAATAGATATTTATATAATCAAAATATTTCAAATATATATATATATATATATATATATATATATATATATATAACAAAAACAACTAAAATGTTACATATTCATAACTTAATACCATTTTATGATCTCAATTTTATAAAATCAACTTAATAAATGAGAATTGAGTAATGGATAGTATAAGATAAATTTAAAAAATCTCATTAAGAAATGTTTTGATATGTTTAAATATAATATTAAAAATAAATTTAATAAGATGGGTTTATATCTATTTATATAGAATAATTTACATTTGCTTGATATAAGATTTTCAATATACACATTACATCAAGCATAGAAATAAAAGAGATTTCAATAATGGTGTGTTATGATAGACTCATTAAACCTTACTTTTATAAACCTTAGCATGCTTTACTTTTATAAACCTTAGCATGCTTTGCTATCATCTTAGAAAGTGTAAGCCTAACTAAATTTTCTTGGATACACTCTTTTACCACAACATGAGTATGGGAATAAAGGATGTTTAACAACAAGAAGCATGATATATCTAACAAACTTCACTAAGATAAACTCTAATATCATCTTAAAAAGTAGATTTTAAATTTAACTTAACTTTACGAAATCGTTTTAAAAAGGCAAGAATTATATATCACTTAATAGTGGTGTGAGATCTCCAACATATTATATTAGTTGAGCATAAAGATACATGAACTTCACTTTCAATTCATACAACAATTTCATTTATTCATAGACACTAAGATTGTCTCAAGGCCCAAATAGATAAAACAATCCCTTTAGGCCTCAAAACTTCAAAGGTCTCAACAAAATTTAATGCTAATACATTATTATAAAATTAAAAAAATACTTAATTTTAAAATTACATTAAAAAATAATTTTTAATTAAAAATTTAAAGTATCTTAATTGACTTTAAGTTTACATGAGTACTATAAATATTTTTTAATAACTTTAAATTTATAATGTATAAATATTATTTAATGAATAATATTTTTAAAACATTTTTAAAATAAATTAATAATATTTTTTTGAAAAGAAATTGATCAGTCAAGGAATTTTAGATATTAAAACTTTCTAATTTTCTATCTCTTTCTACTATTCCATCATACTGGACATCATCTATTTTTATGTCCTTTCATTCTCTAACTCTTTCACTTATCTTTGTTCTTCATCTATTTTTTCATACTTTGGTTCTTCTTCACTTATCTCTTTCTTATCTCTAACTCTTTCATTGGTTCTTTCATAATATTGTTTTGAGTGTTTGATTGTCATTAAACCATTTTTCAATTCCAAATTTTTTTTATCATTCTATACTATGTATTTACTCGTGTGTCTTTATTTGGAGACTTATAGATTGAGAGATTAAAGTTTGTGTTTGTTATTGCTCCCTCTAAGTGCATCAATATCAAGTAAAAAAGATACCAGATTAATGAATTGATCACAATTTTTTTTTATTTTTCATTATTGTTTAATTAATTTTAAAATAATTTGTGCAGACTCTAGTAAGAAGATTAGAAATTTAGAACAATTAAAATGTATTATTTTATTCTTTGAAACTTATAGAGAAAATAGATTTGAAAATACATTTATTTTAGTCAAAGAAATTACTTCTGAAATGGATGTAGAGTCTAAGTTTTGTGAAAAAACAAATGAGTCATAGAAAAACAATTTGATGAAAATATTGAGAATGAAATTGTGAAATCACCTCAAAAGTATTTAAAATTGATTATTTTTTTATATATTGTAGACAAAGCAATTACCAAACTTCAAAATAGATTTTAACAATTTAAAATATATAAAGATATTTTTGGTTTTTTATTTAGTATTAAAAAATTAAAGTAATTATTACGTGTACTTTTGAAGAAAATGCCTAAACCTTGAAAAATATTTGAAAAATAATAATTTGTCAAATCTTAATGACTTAGATTTATTTTTAGAATTAAATGTCTTAAAGGAGATATAATTCCACTGGTTAATTACGCTGAAAAGCATATGTAATATTTTTGACCTTGAATACGATTCACAGATCCAAGTCTTTATTTCTATTGTTATATCTGTTGCTCATATGCAATTTTTTTTAATGCTTATTATTTATGCGTATAATAAACTATCCAAAGGAAGTTTGTTGTCTGGCCAAATAATAAACATTGAAGTTTTCTTTTGTAATGCTTATTATTTATATAGATAATAAACGACCCAAAGAAAGTTTGTTGTTTGGCCAAATAATAAACATTGAATTTTTTGTTATGATGTTTATTATTTATGCGGATAATAAATGGCCCAAAGGAAGTTTCTTGTTTGGCCAAATAATAAACATTGAACCTTTAGTTGATATATTTATTTATTATGCGAGCATTAATCGACCCAAAGGAAGATTATTGTTTGGCTAATATGATGATTATTATTTATGCGAATAATAAACGACCTAAAGGAAGTTTATTGTTTGGCCAAATAATAAACATTGAACCTTCAGTTTATATATATATATATATATATATATATATATATATATATATATATATATTATCCTCCATAATTCATATAACATCAAGACAAATTTGCAGGTAGAGAGGAAAATGAGAAAAAACAAAAGAATGAAAGATGAAGATTAAATTTTCGTAAGATATATGAGAGAACATATTTATGTAAATAACATTACTATTAAACTATATAATTGTCGTCCACTGGGAGGCTACACATTAATCAAGATCTTGTCATATGACCCATATAATTGTTATCAATGTTACTGATTTCACTTTGGAGTCACGATCGTGCTTCAGTTTTAGGCCGTGTATGAATCAATCTTTATTAGTGGGTTGTAACAGGAAATATAAAATTAATGCAACTTGCAGAGCATGGAGCTTAACTCCCAAGTTTTTGAGGCCGTTAATTAATAATTATACGCTAAAGAAAAAAAAAATGACGTGGAAAGCATATCAATCACTGTTTGGTGTGCTTTTTAGAATCTCAATACAAAATGAAAAAAAAAAATCACACTAAATAGCCATTAACTTATTAACTATATGATACTGTATACATACATATAATTAAGAATATGCTGGATATTCAAATTTTAAAAGAAGTATCTGTTATCTTTTAATTATCCTTTATATAAATGAGATTCCTGATGGAAAGTGCACATTGATAAACCTTTATATCACAGACATTATAGTTTAGTTTCCTTTAAGGGAAAAATTCATTGTGGATGAAATAGACTAAATAGGGTAACACGTAAACCAGAAGATATATACAATTACTAGTTAGATAATAAAGTCTTTGTGTAACTTAATTTTCCCTAACTTTTGTCATTTCATCTTCTTTTTGACTCATGCATAATTCCCCCTCTTGCTCAGATAAACCAGTATATATTTTCCACGTTATATATGAATCAAAAAGCAGTATATATCTTTGTTTCTGTTTTGCTTCACAGTTCTTTGCTGTTTCGCTAAGTAAAGCTTTGCTGGTCAAAAGGGAGGGTGGAAAAGGAAAAGGAAGAAGTGGAATTGAAAACCTAATTAATAAAGATAAAAAGGTTAAAGAATATTTCACAATTGAATAGAACAATTTTGATACGTGAACCAATATGTGCACTTTTCATATTCTGAAAGTGATGATCTCAAAAGTGTGAACAGATTGTGATTACTTCCCACCAAGCTACCAATGTAACGTTAATCTAACATTATTAGCTGCAATTTTGCCAATGATTGAGAGACACTCTGATATTCAGCAAGATAGAAACCACAGGGTTGAAAGAGATGAAAACCTCTCGCTCTCTAAGAATTACCCATCCAGCAACCAGGCTATTAGACTTTTTCATTAAAATCCATTTTTCTATACATTTTAATCAACAGAAAAATCAATAAATTATAAACATATCCATAACCATTTATAATTATACATAATATATTATCATAAATAATATTAATAATAATGTCAAATTAAGATATATATCAATACTTTTAATCTTATTTATTTTCAACATCAATCGTAAAAATTAATTTAATAGTGTTTTCTCACATATTTTTTTTTATCAAACTAGTGTAATTTTATCCATTTATTATCGAAATGGATAATTACGTAAATGGACAAGTTTTGTCAATTTTAATATATAAAAATCGTGTGTAATTTTTTATATCACTTTGTTAAAATTTAGTAAAATTGTGTCAATGTTAATAAAAAAGTTTAGGGTTTAGGGTGGACAACTCACGACTTTGTTTAGTGTATTTTTTTTTTTAGTTTAAAGTGAAGTCCTGTTAAGGTTTAACGAGTTTAGTTGATGACAATTACCGGTATTTTGGGTTTAAGGTCTACACTTTTACACGACTTTAATTATTTGTAAATTGAAGTGAAGTAATGCAAGGTTCACTAGACTTTAATTATTTTTGCATTGCACTTAAGTGGTGTTAAGTTGATTTTTTAAAAATTAGCAATTATGAATATAACGTATGTTAAAGTTATAGAAATTAATAAAGTTTGAGATTAGGGTTAGAATAGAAATGAAGTTGTATAATTTTGTGTGCATTTATATATTTATTGTTTGTGTGATTATGTGCTGACGAAAAAAAATGAAGTTATAATTTTGAATGCAAAATAAAAAAAAAAAAAAAAAAAAGTTAAGATGGAAATTTGAAATTAAAGTTGAATTTGAACATTATTACATGAGGAAAATACTTTATTTATGAGATGATGTGCAACAAGGATGTCTTTTTCTTTGTCTTCTCAT
>Ga0209700_106853_pt1 | contig 16969 bp, 6 predicted proteins | sample SiratroredBW_FD_187528 | JGI IMG/M metagenome (GOLD analysis project Ga0209700, IMG submission 187528) | Root nodule microbial communities of legume samples collected from California, USA - Siratro red BW (SPAdes) (version 2) | ecosystem: Host-associated > Plants > Roots > Nodule | place: USA...
ATGTCCATAAGGCCGACCTTCGTAACCGTGCTCCCTGAGGCCAATGTCCATAAGGCCAACCTCCGTAATCGAGCTCCTTGAGGCTGATGTCTATAAGGCCGACCTCCGTATCCGAGCTCTCCGAGGCCGAGCTCCATAGCCAAAATCCCAAGGCCAAGCTCAAGAGTAGTACTCCTAAACCTGTTCTCCATAAGGCCGAATTCAAGACCCGTACTCCCAAGGCTGAGCTCCATATCCGACCTCTTGAGGCAAAACTCAATATCCGTACTCCGGAGGCCAATGTTCATAACACCGAGCTCCGTAGCCGAGCTCCTAGTGGTCAAGCTTCGAGCTCCCCGAGGTCGAGCTTGGTAGCCGACATCCTAAGGCCGAGCTCCGTAGCTGAGCTCTCCAAGGCCGAGCTTCATAGCCGACATCTTAAGGCCGACCTCCGTAGCTGAACTCCTCGAGGTCGAGCTTCGTAGCCGACGTTCCGAGGCCAAGCTTCATAGTTGAACTCCCGAGACCAATCTCTAGAAGGCCAAACTCTATGGCTAAGCTCCCAAAAATGATCATTGTGGCCAAGCTCCCAAGGCCAATATGTTTAAGATCAAGTACCCTGATTGCAACTTTCAACCATCCAACACCAACATGCTTCTAATTTGAACATAGCAAATGATTTTAATTTACTCCGATGCATCACTAATTGAAATAGTACATGTTGAAAAGTCAAGTTGCGGGTTCCATCGAGTCCCCAGATGTTGAAGGTTCCGAAAATGGATATAACATCAGATGTTCGAAGAACTAGGTGGCAAACTTATACCGAGGATATGGAATGTCATCCATCTAAAGATTTACTACAGTCGCTTATGAAAACGAGGTGCCGTATACACTTTCCTTGACTTAGATTTTTTACCTAATGAGTGTTTTGATAAGAAAGGTTTTAACGAGGCCCATACCTAAATCATTCAATAAAACATGATTTTTGCACATTTTTGTTGTCAATCTATATCATTCGATGTTAACTCTTGTGCTCAAATAATAATCACTCATAACTGAGTATAAAGATCAAGCAAACACTTAACTCGGGAGACAGACAAACATTCATCCACTCAAAATTGAGTATAAAGATCAAACAGACGTTTAACTCGCGAGATAGACAAACACTCGCCCACTCAAAATTAAGTATAAAAATCAAGAAAACGCTTAACTTATAAGATGGACAAACGTTCGCCAACTCCAAACCGAGTATAAAGATCAGGCAAATGCTTAACTTGGGAGACGGACAATCGTTTGCCTACTCAAAACCGAGTATAGAGATCAAGCAAACGCTTAACTTGGGAAACGAACAAACATTCGCCCATCTCATATCCGAGTCCTAAATATATGTTTTGCAAAGACTTGAAAACTCCAAAATGGGGAATGCCTTATGCAAATGGAAGGTAGGCTGAGACGGGTTCACCTCGGTTATCAACATGTTTCACCTGCTAGAATCACGAACTTGGAAGGCTTGTGTACCTACCCAGTAATAAGGCCAGATTCAACCGAATCTATCACGACCCAACCCACTATTGATTACTAGTCAATAGCATTTATTCTGATTGATTGTAGTTACCTTAATTATTCTAAGTGATCTCAATTAGCTTCAAAATAGTCATTCATGATTTAAACGTACAAATCATTATGGGCAAATATACCGTCTTGAATGACAGGATCCTATAAATATGACCTAGGTTTACAGAGAGTATCATCTATCTCACTATTCTCTTACTCATATACTTCAAACACCTTTTTACACTCTTACCAACTTGAACGTTGGAAAGTCTTATACAGGTGGACCCTTATTCGGTTCAATGCTACCAAGGCGGTTGCTGCCAATGCCACTACAGACGACCTCCATTCATGAGATTGAATAAGAACATCAAGTATATTTTAATAAGAATGTTATGTGTATTAATTAATTACAAAACTATCAATGTATTTTGGGTCAATTCCGCTATAATCAATATTATATGACATGGTTATGTTTTATTTATTTTATCACTAATGGGTGGAAGAAGAAATGCAAGAAGTAACACATAAACTTAGTCGTATTTTTATCATTCGTATATGATAGTGGTCCTATATTATTCTTTTAAATTTTAATTGTGTCATTTATATTTTGTTACAAGTCATAAATTTACAATTTCAATCTCTCACATGTTAATTGTGGTAGTTAAGTCTCTTAACATCTAAATTGTTCAATTTTAATTATCCTATAAATTAAAATTTGCCGAAGCATTGATTTTTAGTATATTCAAAAAGTTAAAATCACAATATCACTATACTTGAAAGACGCGAAACCACACAGAATATGGCAAACTAGTATCACATATTTATGATACTTGAAAGACTAGATTCACACTCTTAAAATATAGAAGATTAAAAAAAATTAACAATTACAAAATGTAAATGAAAAATGTACAAATTGTCATAAAAGTACACAAAATTTGCCCAGAAAAAAAGAGCCATACCTAACCTAGCAACAGAACTAGTTTCGGGCATTTCCTTTATAAGAAGTTGAAATCTAGCGATAACATATTCATTACACATCAATAATAATAAGTAACAAACCTACTTGACAAAGGTGATCCATCTAACCTTCCATTTTGATTCTTGTCTCCACCAATTTGGTTTGCACTCTTAACTTAAAACCATAAGAAGATGATGATATTATGTGATGGCCATGTAAATTACTTAAGTGAGATGGATATAAGACGAGGAAAAAAACGATAACATAATGTGGTTATGGTTGTGATTATGTAACACTTTTCTTTTGTTTTCAGTACCTCGTATAATATAAGCTTTGCATGACGTGGTCTTTCACGAAAAGTCATATCTTTAACAACGGGTAGCAACCACGAGTTTGAATTTTATCTATTAGGTCATATTTGATGGGTCCAGATAATTATTACCCAAAAGACAAATTCAATATACTTAATAGAATTCGTACTTACATGTTCGCATATGCATAAACTAGCAGTGAGAATAGTATGTTTGTATGGTCAAACGGTCTCATTTTTAACATATCACTTTATCCAAATAAAAAACCAAAAGTATCAAAACGCTCCTTTCTCTCTCCTCTCTCTCAAAATACTTTTGTTTTTTGGCGACTCACTACTGTCAAAACTGGTAACTTTGTCCGAGATTAATGTAATTATCCTAGCAGGGTGAAGGTGAAAGGAAGCATGATAAAATCATGGAATGTTACAACGTAATTTTTCTCACATTTTTCGCATAGGTTCGGGGAATGTGAGATGTGTAAAATCTTTCAGATACGGAAAATAACCGAACTGTTCATCTCAAAGAAGCTCAACAGATGGGGTAATAAGTTCGCTTTCATGAGATTTTTTGACATAAAAATCTCAAGAAAACTGGAAAGGGAGCTCGACTCTATTAGGATTGGCACATCTAAACTACGTGTCAATCTGCCAAAGTATAGAAAGGGCGAAGTGATATTGAGTAACAAGGCTAATGCAAATACGTCCCAAAGATTAGCCTCAAAGCAAGGATAACAAAGTAAACGATAAGAAAGTGGTTAAGCAATGGAAGGAAAAGAAAGGGGGCAATGTCAAATAGCAACGCTGGAATCATCAACTGGTACTGGAATGAAGAGGACGACCAGAATGAAGAAGTTGGGAAATTTACAAAGAAAGCGGAGTTGAGGGATGAACTTGAACGTAAAAATCGATACTTGGCCAATGTTGATGGTGCCCGAAAGGCGGGGGAAGAAGAAACAGGGCAGGGTAGCACAAATGGGGAAAAGAGAACTATGCAGGGGCATGTCAGTGTTACGAAGGCAATGCAAAAGGAAGATGAAGTACAACGTTTTACGAAAATGGAAACTGCTAAAGACATAGAAGAGTTGAAGTGTTGTGGTATGTTAGATGAAAAAGTTTGGAAAATAAAGCAACGGGAAAATGGCAGTGACAAAGGTAACGTCTCATTGTCCAAAGCTTTGGTCAACCTTGATAGCATGTGGGCCCATAAAACATTAGAAGTTAATAGTGCAATAGAAAAACATTGGCCCAAGGCCCAGTTTATGATTCAATTATACCACTTATTAGATCAAGAAGCTTCAGGGGACCTAAAGATGGTGAAGTGACTGCTTCTTCCTGTACCTCCAAGTTCTTCAAGCACCCTCAAAATTATCCAAACTACTCTTAAAATAATAGAATAGAGACGAAAATGCCTCTATACCTCCAATTCCGGAAATTATTGTTATGAAAATGTTCAACAACACTCTAAGATACTGTATAATGAGGTTCCAATGCATGAGAGGAGCTATGTCTTTATAGGAGAAGGTGACCGAAAATGTTCCACAACACTCTAGGATATTGTATAATGAGGTTCCAATGCATGAGAAGAGTTATGTCTATACAGGAGAAGGTGACCGATCCAATTCGGGCTTTAATTCTCAAATTTTGTTTTCTACGTTTTATGCATCATGAAAGCATTCTAGGTTCACCAAGACATCGTAAATCAATCATATAACATTTCCTGTGAGTTTCATGTATTAAAAAAAAAGAAAAACATTAAAACAAAGTGTACATAGAGTCGGAGAAAAACGGGATTACTATTCATCATCATTTTCTATCAAAATTCCACAAATCATGCATTTAAATACGAAAGAATCATCTATAACACTTACTTGTTGAAGCACAATCCTTCGTTTAAGCATTCTTCAAACGACACAATTTTCCAGCGAACCTTCTTTCTTCTCCGGCGAGCTCTCTCATTCACGATAAATGCTTCCTTTTCTCTCCAAAATGCTCCCAGTCAATTTGTGTGACACAGAATGAATGTAATGAGAATGAAAACGCTCCAAAAACCCACCCTAACAAACCGTACAAATGGTTCTTTTATAGGAAAACTTTAAGCGCGAACGGAGCGAGTCTCATTCGGTTGGTTTCCAGTAATTAACTCGAAGCCCAGTCATTGGGAAAGTTGAAATACAATCAATTAGAAGTAAAACGACATCATTTGACGCATTAAAAATCAAATTACAGAATTGTGTCGTAAAGAAAAATAGGGGAAGATGAATAGTGTCTCAACCATTCAGGTTAAGGCATGTCATTACCTCTTTTTGTTATTATTATTTTTTTTTTCTTCTTTTCTCATTTTCTTTCTTTTTTCTTTTATATATTTTTTAAATTTTTTTATTTCATTTCCATTTTTCTTTCTATTATTATTATTATTATTACTTTTTATTATTTTTTTATTTTGTTTTGTTTTGTGCTTTTATTTTATTTTTTTCTTTCTTTTATTATTTATTATTATTATTATTATTATTATTTTCTTTACTTTTATTATTCCTGTTTTATTATTTTTTTCTACATTTTCCTAATTTTTTTTATTTCTATGAATAAAAAATTTGTAATCATGACTAAAAAATTTTCCATTTTTCATTCGTACGAAATTGAGTGTTGACAAGATGTAATCTACCAAAATCGCATGTATTCAATATTATGTTATTATAAATGTCTTTTCCTTTCAATGTCAGTATTTTAATTTTATGCTTAATGCATGTTGTATTGATTAATGGCTTAATACTTTGATTCTAAGGGCATTGGAAAATATCATTGGTAATCATTACCTGAGTTAAAATACCTAATGAAAACTTGTATCTAGGAATAGAAAATGATTCATTTGTTGTCTTAAACCCTTGTAACAAAAGCAAGTCTTTTTTATATAATTGATCAAGGAATTAACGGTGAATAGAGAAGCTTAGGCTCATTCACATAAGGAATTAGGGTTTGTTTATTATTGTGGGTTGACATTAACATTAATTAGAAAAGGAAGATAATTGTTTTTATGCATGAGAGTGAGGTATGGTGAAGTATAACCATAACAATATTCTTATCATTGATCCTTAACCTTATTCTACTATGAGATTTGACATAAATTCATAAAAAATATTTAATATGTTTTGCATATTTTATTTTCTCGCATAAACGCTTAAATTATGGAATTGTTCTTTGATCTAATTTTATTATGATTGTACATATTGTTATGTATTACATAAGGCATTTGGGAGAGAACAATATATTTATTAATTGTTACATGAGCAATTGGTGCACTTGTCATTGAATGTAAAAGTGTTAACAACTGTTCTTGCCTTTCTCCATGTTGTTGTTCACACGACTGTGTAGTTTGTGATTGTCGTGAATGTTGTTGTTGCCACTGGTGCTTCACATTTACCATTGTTATCGATAGGGTGTTGTCATCAGACTATTCCTACCACAATCCTTATTATTGCTACCACACACTAACACTCTCTATCCCTTCATTATTCAATTTGATGTATTTCTTACTCTAAATTTTTAATCTTTTAAAGATTTTCGTTCAATATTTGTTATCATCAAAACTCCTTATAAAGATTTATAAGGATTTAATCGTATAGGTCTTAATAATACATTCTATCGACCCATAATCTAACAACGTAAATCTTGGTCTCTCCAACAATGTCTTGTTTATTCTTTCAGCTGTCTCCTTCTACTGTGGAGTATGACAGACAATATATTGCCTTACAATGTCTTAGTCTCTAAAAAAGGTTTCAAACTTCTTAAACCATAATTCCAACCCTTTATCTATACTCATATGGTTAACCTTTTACGAGTTTGGTTAAACTTAAGAGTACACTTAAAATGACTAAAAACTTAATATTTTTGCTTCATTGTGAATACCCAAGTCATCTTTGGAGAATAGTCAATGAAAGAGTGAAAGTATCTCATGTTTCCTACTGAAGGAACTCTTAAAGGACCTCAATAATTAAAATAAACATAGTTCCACGTATCTTTCTAGTTATGCATTGCCTTTAAAAACAATCTTCTATATCACTTTCTATAAAAACAATGCTTACAAAACTACAAAGCCTCCATTTGGTGGTTACCTAATAACCCACGCTTACACAACACTTCCATCCATGTCTTACTTATGTGGCCTAAACACATTTGCCACAAAGCATAATGAGACTTATAATGAGAGACAAACAATGTGGAGCTTGCCAAAGTGAAACCTTTCAAGATATACAAATTTCTCACCATGTTCCCTTAGATTACTACAAAACTCCTCTTCCCACACACCCAGATTACACTACCATCGACATTATGAATCCTCTAAAATCTATTCCACCCACTAAAATGAGGTTTTTCTTTAGTTCTGGAATATGGTGAACATCAAATAATGTCCTTACTACACCATCTTATGTATGAATTTTAAAGACCCGATGCCCATAGTTTTACAAAAATTATCATTCCCATAAGAACCTTACAACTAGACCTCCCCTCATATGTTTCAAATTGATTTTGGTTTGGGCACATCTAGCAAGTACAATTAGAGGCTAGAATCCACACTTTAGAATAATCTGACTTATCGCTTGTAGCAATCACCAAACGGTCTTCATCATATGTTGAATCATCAAAGTTGTAGTAGCTAAAGAATCTTTGTCCTGTTTCTTGAAACAATCTTTCTTTTAGTGGCCCAATTCTTTGTAGTAATTATGGGTGTCTTTAAGAATTACTTTAGTTTTACTAGGAATGACAAATAAACTCATCCCTGTGAGTATTGTTCGAACCTATTTTGATTTTGATAGAAAATCTCCATATTGATTTTGTTTTGGGCACATGTAGAAAGTACAATCAAAGGCTAGAATCCACACTTTAGAATAATCTGACTTATCACTTGTAGTAATCACCAAACGATCGTCAACATATGTTGAATCATCCGAGTTGTAGTAGCTAAAGAATCTTTATCTTGTTTCTTGGAACAATCTTTTTTCTAGTGACCCAATTCTTTTACAGTAATTATGGATATCTTTAAGAATTACTTTGGTCTTACTAGGGATGCCAAATGAACTCGTCCTTTTGAGTATTATCTGAACCTGTTCCAATTTTGATGAAAAATCACCACATTGACTGGATGTGGATATGGGTATAGGTAATACCCTATTTTTCAAATTGGCTATGAGAACAAGAGTGGATATGTACATATCCACCCTATACTCGTCCCAATGTCGATCCTTGTCCTCATACCCATCTCTATTTTAAACCACCTTCAATTTTTTAGGTAGGTAATGTGAAAAACTTATATTAACTTTTTTTTAGTCCTTAGTTAGTAACTTATTTCTAGGTCATATATTTGATTATTTTTACTTTTTTCTATAATTATTCGATCTTTATCCAATTGTTATTTGATGCTCACATTTGATATTTATACAATTATAATTTTTTTTCTTCATATTTGACATTAGAAAAAAGAAAATTGTATCCTTTTCATATTGAATACTTGATAATATCATATTTTATATATTGTGACTTTTATTTTTCATAAAAAATATTTAATTAATATTTGAAATAGTAAGTGGGTGGGTATTGGCATGATCACGTGTATACTCGTTCTCCGATGAGGATGAGAATAAGACAAAAGTTCATATCCGTTGGGTATGAGGATAAGGATGAAATTTTACTTCAGATGGTCAAACTTGCACCCACCCTGCCTGTTGCCATCCCTAGGTCTTACCTTTCTTCTTGCTTCTTTGCTCCTTGGCAATATTAGACATTATCAATCAAGAAGACCCAACCTCATTTACCCCACCCTTTTCCTTGTGTCAGTTTCTTCCAATCATAGAGGCAAGACTTGAAGTCCTTTAGCATGATGTAGTTTTTACCAAATTTAAAGAATTTACAAAATTCTCAAACAAAGGAATACTGACCATAAGACCCACGGTTAAATATGATATCTGATTCGTATCAAATATCATATTCATAAACTCGTATAATTCTATTAATTAAACTCAATTATTGTAAAATTAACCACTTATGATTGTAAAAACAAAAGGTACATGTACCAAATTGGCCCTCCATTATGTAGAATATGTAGTTTGTGAATTGGGACACTGACGTTTACAAAAAATCAATTTGTTCTCTTATCACTCACTGACACTCCCTTACCCTTTCATTATCTTACTATTTAGGGAGGAGTGAGGCTTCCCTGTTCGTTGTAGTGCCTGACTTATCAAACAGACCAAAATTCTCACGTTATTGATGAATCATGTAAGTAATTTAATTCATAAAATTGCATGCGAATACACTTTCAACAGTGTAAATATTCCATTTAAATTCATCTCTATATTCACATAACTTAATATTTAATCTGTCTTCAATTTTAAAACAGTACTTGCATCAACGTGACCAAATTAGGCATTGTGGAAAAGTTCCCTCTATCAGTAAGGGCTCCCATTGGGACAATGCAGGAGATTCAGAGCTTTGTGTGTTTTGGAAATGCTTACATCTGATTATCCATACAGTGAATGTACTAACCCTGTGCAGATATACAGAAAAGTAACATCTGTAAGTTCTGATGTAGTTTAAGGTTTAAAAATATCAGTAGAGATACATAGGATTTTATATACAAGCAAATTTTCAACATTAAAAATAGTTGTGCCTCCTTTGATAAACATCAAGGTAGTGAGAAGAAAAATTCCCTGACAATGAGAACAGAAACATTTCAGCCAACTTTAATGCATATTCAATAACTGCCTATAAACCTCCAACTGAATATTGTTGATTGGTTGGAGTAATGCTTCTTAATCAATAAATTATATAGTAGAAACATCTATTCAGTACCTTTTTGTCCTCTTGCTAAAATAAATACAAGTTATTACCAGAAAATTTGTCTTGCTCCAATTCACAGAGTCAGGGACATTGGACATGCGCTTGCTAAAATAAATACCGAAAATTTGTCTTGTTCCAATTCACCAGTCACGGACATTGGACATGCTCGGCAATTGTAAGACATGGAAAAACAAAGCAGCATAAAGGGAGTTATAATAACATCTTACTCCAATGAAGAGGCTATGCAAATCTAGTTCTCTTCCTCCAACTATAGGAATCCTGTAACAAATTTCAAATGCAACGAAAATGATATTTGTGGGAGAGGCCAGGCCTTTTGAATGTACAAAGTCGTACAATTAAAAAACATTAATGAGAGGAGCATAATACTTCCAAAAACTACAGTTTATATGTTAAGGCCCCAATGCATACACTGTAACATCATTATTATTTTAAACTCATTGACAAAGCAAAGAATGCCACTAAGATTCAACTATCTTCAGGACTCTTTGCAAGTTAGAATGCCTCAACCCCTTCTGTTATGCTTAGACCCGATTGACATAGCACTTCTGTTATGCTTAGACCTGATTGACACTGTGCCTTATTTATCTTTCCACCATGCAGCTGAGGTTATGTAGGAACAACATTGCTTTTAGTGAGAATGAGATTGGTATATCCTAATTTGTTTGATTAGTTTCTACAAAGATGTCATCGAGTGGCAATATGCTCTATATCACACCTTCCAATCTCAGTTCAAAAGGGATGGCCACAATGTACAATGCTTTAGGGCATGGCCTCAATTTTTCTATCCACCGAACCACTCATGGTTACGGTACAATTCTTCCGTATCACTTGCTATCAGAACAAAATTACAAATAAAATGTTAAATTAGAACTTTAATTTTATAATTCACTGTGTATTATGTGAGAAGTTGGAAAACTTGAATTTGAGAGACAGAAGTAATGTTAAAAGTAGGAAATTGCTCAAACGACAATAGATATGGCTACACAGTAATCTTATTCTATGCAATCAGATGAAGAAAATAGAGAAAACAGGGGAATACCAAATTTACCGGCAGTTCCGAAAGTTTGAGATAATTTACCAGTGTAAGTTGGAAATGATTTAAGTATGCGATTTAGAGTTAAGAGATGAAAATTTCTCCACCAGTCTCAAGCACCTCGAAGAAACCCTTGCGTGATGAACTGAAGTTTACAAAAATTAGGGATTTGAAATACCAAAACCCATTGCAAGCATGAACTGTGCAATTAGGGAATTGAAATACCAAAATCCATTACGAGCATGAACTGTGCGATTTGGAGTTGGCTCCGCCGGCCTCAAGCATCTCGAAAAAACCTTGCGCATTAAAGTGAAGGTTACGAAAATTAAGAATTTTAAATACTATTTAAAAATATTAAAATGATAAAATTTTATGGCAATTTAATTAAAAACCGCCGGAACTTAGGAGAGATTTCGAAAACCTCCATTATCTCTATGATTTATTTGAGGTTTTATAACCCCAAATAAAAAACCCCTCTTAAAATTAGCTCCATCAGAATTGTGTCATCTCATTAAGATGTTCTTTCAATGACAAACTCTCTTTCATGCCAAATTCACGAGTGTTTATTAAGGAATAATGTACCATAGACAAACTTTGTAGTGAGTAATTTCTTTGGCTTTAACTACAACCTATAAGTTGTTTCTTCACTTACTACTTCATAACGAACTTCATTTGAGAGAGACAAGGAAACGAGGGAATGAGCTTTCTCCTCTTGAATTCTTATAAACCTTCTATTGGGGAAGTCGACGAATAGGGACATCCAAACTCCTTGTTCTTTTATCAAAGCATTCATCATGATACACTAAAGGTTGAAGTTATTCTTTCCTGTCAACTTCTCAATCTTTATTGTGTTGGCCATTTTCTTAAATGTCTTCTTAAAGATTTTCTTCACAATAGAAAGAAAGAAACAAAAGGGACTAATATTGATCAAAGATCAACCACCAAAACATGAGGAACGGATTCGAACTAGATCTATAATACTAATTTGTTGGTATCAAATCAAGAAATTCACACATAAAAACACATTCAGAGTCCTAGACGATTTAATACATCAAGAACAAAAGTGCGTAAAGGAAAGACTAAGCACATATAAACGATGATATATGTAGTAATCAATTCTTGATAAACACATATAAGAAGCAAATAGTGATTCACAAAAAATATAAAAATATTACACGCTAAGAAAAGAACAAATTATATTACAAAGTTCAAATATTTCAAACTTTTTTGACTATTAGTAAGACCATATTATATATAATTATGTAACGAATACTATAGTGAAATAACATAACGTCTTAACCATCTAATAATAATTAGCAACAAACGCTTGATTTATAAAAGATGGACACGACACACACACTATTCTATCATATAATCAAAGCCAAATATTATCTGTTAGATGGTTAAACAATGTAAGACGACATAACATATCCAACAATTATTATTATTTGAATACAGTGTTTTATTGTTAGAAGTAGAAGAAGTTATTTATAAAAAAAGTGTTTCTTGACAAATCATTTTTCCTTCGTAAATCAGAGACGGCGTATGTTCAATCAATCATGCGCATGAACTATTTTTAATTGTAAACACTGTCATTTAGAAGTTGAATCCTTTACTAAATGCCATATCTGCTTGGTACATAATTGTTATATTATATAATTACACAGACAATTCAATACTAAATGCTACTTCGACTTCTTTAAGGATATAGGTGACTCAATTCAATCTTTCATTTTATTTCTGATCTCCACCAAATTCCACCCAATTCAAGTTGTGCTCTCTCCAAACTTACACAAAACCCTGCAAAATCAGTTAGATAAGATATAAAAGATGGGGAAGGGGACACTGTTTTATATAAACATTGCAGCTAAAAATAATCATATCCTTTTTATCGAGAAACTTAATTTATATACAAGTAAACATATTATTCAAATAGAACTTTACCTTGATGACATGTCATATCATTAATGAATATGATGACTTAAAATTGAAAGTATGTGTAATTTTACATTTACATTGTATTTATATTAGACTGAGAAAGTTTATGATAAAGAAGTCTAATTTTATCATTTTGAATTCCCTCCGTAAACTTTAGAGTCAAACAATAGAAACATGCTTCAAATATCTAGTTTTCTGGTAACTGAGAAGTAAATTAAGACAGCATAATCTTTTGACCAAAATCATCTAAATTTTAGTAAAGTTATTAGGAAGTATTAGTTTGCATTCTATCTGCAAAGCCATACTTAAAAGAGTATAAACAAATATATATATATATATATATATATATATATATATATATATATATATATATATATATATATATGATGAAAAAGAAATTGAATATGGTACATAGAACAATGCATATATTCAAATTGATGTTTATGAACAAACGAGGCAATAAAGTATAAACATCTTGACAGAGTTATCAACTTTCATTTACCTCATATGGAACTTAGCTTTTGAACTTGACGGCCACAAACACATGAAGTTGGTCTGCAACATAATTAAGGAACCGAATATACACACGCCGCCATGTCCTGTTAAGGAATAGAGAACCCCAAAGCCCCCAAAATCCCACTGCAAAACCAACACCCATCCCAAGGTAGAGTGACTCGGTTTCAAAGGCACCATCATTGCTTCCTGCATGTTGCTTTGAGACGTCAACATTACTACTTTCTTGTGTGCAGTTAATTGGTAGAGGAGCTCCACAAAGCCTAGGATTCCCAGCAAAGCTAGAAGCATTCAAGCTCTGAAGCTGAGTCCCAACTGGGATTTTTCCAGTGAAATCATTGTATGAAAGATTCAAGAAGCTCAAGAAAGATATAGAGGAAATGGAACCAGGAATTTCTCCATAAAGTTCGTTGCTGGATAGATCAAGAGATTCCAAGTTCTTCATGCTTCCAATCTCCCTTGATATCTTTCCTGTGAAATGATTTCTGGACAAGTTCAAGGACTGTAACTGGACAAGACTGAAAACTTGTGCGGGGATTTCCCCTGACAAGTTGTTAGATGAAAGGTCAAGTGTTCTCAGCAATCCATAGTCTTCATACTCTAACTCCCGGCCTTTGTTGTACAAATTGAACTCAAACGGGTAATGACTTGTTCTTTGTGCTCCACCCATGCTAGGAATGTTACTGATGCATGGAGGAATAGGTCCTGAGAGTTTGTTTTGGAAAAGGTCTAACTGAATCAGTGAAGAGAGATTGCATAGCTGGGTTGGAATGTTTCCTTCAAATTGGTTAGATCCCAGTAGCATCACTTCCATAGCACGTGGCATCTTTGTCGGTACACTCCCAGAAAAATTGTTCTGTTTGATATTGATGAATTCCAAATTTGTTATGTTTGATAGGTTCAGTGAAAAATGGCCAGACAAGCTGTTGTTGTGCAAATCCAGTGCTATGAGATCAATGAATGAGGCCATTGATGGAGGGAGTTCACCTGTTAGCATGTTACTCTCCATGAAAAGGAAAGACAAACCTTTCCAATACTCCCAACAATCAGGAACTCCTCCAGTTAAAAGATTGAATGATATGTCCAAATAGTCCAAATTGTTTTCCCTACCCAACTTGTGGCAGAACAAAGGGGAAATGGGCCCGTAGAAAGAATTGCGGGACAAGTCCAAATAGATAACATTTGCTGATATATGTGGGAGCCCTCCAGTGAAATTATTATGATCCATAAATATGAGCTGTGAGTTCAGTGTGATGTTTGTTAAGTCTGCAATGATTTTGTTCTTGGATAGGTTGAGCTGTGTAATATTAGCTACAAACCTCCAAAACAAGTCACCATTTATGGATGAGATACTTGAATTAGGAACCTCTAGATATACTAGTGAGTGTTGTGTGTAAAGCCATTCTGGAAATTTAGGACCTAACTTTGAATTGCTCAAACTAATGCCCTCCAACTGGAAAGGGGGAATCCAATCAGAAGCCAAGTCGAACGAAAAAGGAGCATTCAGCACCAGTGCTTCTAAATTAGAGAGATTGGAAAAATGGTTTTCATGAAGAACACCTGACAAGGATTCCCCACCAATGAACAGACTTTTCAAATTGAAGAGCTGTCCAAGGCTGGTTGGAAGAGTACCACTCAATGAACTGGAGCTGATGCCCAAGTCAACCAAGGATGAGAGGTTTCCTATTGATGAGGGGATTGAACCATCAAACATGTTCTCAGACAAACCAAGATATTGCAATTTTTCATGTTGGCCTAGCCATTCTGGGATGGATCCATTGATTTCATTGTCGTTCAATCTTAAAGATTTAAGGTTTCCAAGGCTCAACAAGCTCTTTGGTAACGGACCATTTAGAAAATTGAAGCTGAGGTCAATATTGGAGATGCTGGTGAGGTTGAAAAGCCAATAAGGCAATTCTGAGTCAAAATGGTTCCCAGAGAGGTCAAGAGACAAGAGTGAAGAAAAATTGACAAACTTGATGGATGGACTGATATTGGTAAGATGACAACTTGCCAATCTTAGCTCTAACAGTGATGGATGCAATTGCATTGAGTGAAGCCAGTTGGATTCGTTTTGAAGATTGATTTCACTAAGGTTGAGATATTTCAAGGAAGGAAGTTGATTAAGCCAGTGGAGATTATCAACGTGAAGATCATCATTAAAGGATAAGTCAAGAAACTGGACATTAGAGAAGCTAGCATGGGCATCAAATGGTGCACTTAAACTAGTAAAGCCATTCAAGCTCAAGTCCAAGTAGCTCAAAAATTGAATTTGAAACAAAGACAAGTTGATTTCACCTTCCAAGTATTGTTGCTTTAGATCAAGCCTTGTAACTCTGCCTGTGGTGTTGTCACAGTGGACTCCCTTCCATGAACAACAATCTTGTTGAGAGGACCAGGAAGGGAGCTTGTTGGAATGGTCCACAACACCAAGTTTGAATATCTGCAATGCAGATCGATCCTTTTCGTTGCAAAGAAGGTGAAAACTGGTTCCACGCGCACCTCTGTGGAACATGATTGAGCATAGCAGCCACAGAAGAATAATTGAAAGTTGTGAAAACATGGCTTGGAAAATGGGAACTCTGATGTGGGTGGTTACTGGTGAGTGCTGACTCTCACCACTTTATCTGTGTAGCAAATGTAGCGTTGCCCCAATAAATATCATATCAATCGTATTCGTGACATCAAAGTAAATAAGCCATTAATCACAGGAATCAGGAAACATTCAACACAGAAAGCTTGCGTGTTGATTCTTCAACACAGGACTATAATCTTCAACTGTGGTATTTACTTCAGCTGTACTTACTCTACATTTGTTGCTTTTAGTACTATTAAACTAATCGTTGTTCCACATCTTACACTAATTAATGTATATATATATATATATATATATATATATATATATATATATATATATATATATATATATATATATACATATATATATATATATATATATATATATATATACACATATATATATATATATATATATATATATATATATATATATATATATATATATGTATGTGTGGTTAGTAAAACAGTTTTACTTTCATTTCATAAATCATTGATAGTATATCTTTAAGGATAATTATTTTAGAAGTCATTTTTTTTACCGTATGGTGATTTGTAATTAAATAACTAGTTTAGCATTGAATATATTTTTCAAGCCTAATAATTTGTTACGTCTAATCGCACTCTACATTATCGTATCATGACAAGAACAAGGTGAGGGACCGAAAGAAATTTAAAAGTATTTCAGATCATTTAAGAAAGTAATGTAATATAACAATAAAATATATATAAATGACTTTTTTCACACACTTAAACCAATTTTTTAGAAAAATAACTTATGGAGTACATGAACCCAATACTTATTTAAACTATTATTTTTACATACTTATTTAAACTATTATTTTTATATTATTAGTGTTATATTTTTTTCATATATATTATCAACACCTAATTTCGTCCGGACAAATAAAATTATTTTAAAATATAAAACAATATAAAATAAAAATAAAAATGTGTGTTATTATTTAAATAAAAAAAGAAAAGAAAAGATTTTTGATTCTATTCTATTTTATGAATAAAGTTAAAATAAAATTCGTAAAAAAAAATAAAGAAAATCAGTCTATTAAAAAATACATAAAATTGTCATTAAAGTGTTGTTACGGAAATTAATTGAAAATAAATTTAAAAAATTTTAGAAAGGCTAGAAATTTGAATAGTTGATCTGATTATTATTCTGATTAATTGAAAACGATTTTATGCTTAATAGTAATTAAATGCTGATGATTTCCAATTAAATGCTGATTGTCTAATAATT
>Ga0209700_106854_pt1 | contig 16964 bp, 12 predicted proteins | sample SiratroredBW_FD_187528 | JGI IMG/M metagenome (GOLD analysis project Ga0209700, IMG submission 187528) | Root nodule microbial communities of legume samples collected from California, USA - Siratro red BW (SPAdes) (version 2) | ecosystem: Host-associated > Plants > Roots > Nodule | place: USA...
GATTTTTGTGATTATTTCAAAAATATTTGTTTAAATCAGCTTTTTAAATTGTTGGAGCTTATTAATGATTAACAAATGCACATCATGCTAAGTTGAATCATACTTGCCTCAACCACATTCCTAAGTTATAGACCAAGCTTCAAATCTTCATGAATCTTCATGCATTTCACATATGATCATAGGTCTTGAACTTCTTCACACATGGTTGGCTTCATCAAATACAATTAGTTATCCACTGGTGCTAACAATTATGAAATTGATATCATATTATGAAATAAAGAGATGAACAAGATTAAACAGAAGATATGAGAGAGAAAACAAAATAAAAATATTACACTCTGGTTTTGTCATAAAAGACAAAATAACAAATTCCTTTTAGAAGTCTTGCATCCATGTCCTTTGAAACCCCCGCAAGCTCGGGAGAAAATATTCATGAGACCCAACTTGACACAAATATTCTTGAAAATTGAGGACTTTGGTATAAATGTTAGCAAGTTGCTCTTTGGTGAAAATGGAAACTAGATGCATGAGACTTTTCTTTATTTTTTCTCTAACAATGTGACAATCTATTTCTATGTGTTTTGTATGCTCTTAAAACATTGGATTTGTTACAATGTATTTTGTTGAGTAATTGTCATAGTATAAAAGAGATGACTGCTCAAAAGAGACTTTGAAATCTTGAAAAAGATAAACTAGTCATTGAATTTCACATGTAACAGTGGTCATTTCCTATATTCAGCTTCATAAGAACTCTTACTTATTTTATTTTTAGAATATAAAGGAATTGTCAAGATACACACTAAAATCAATCATTGATTGCCTTGACTCACTGCAGGTTCCCTAATCGCTATCACAAAAGGCTTTTAGATGGGCAGAAGTGTTAGAACAGAAAAATAAGTCAATCCTTATATATACATATATATATATATATATATATATATATATATATATATATATATATATATATATATATATTATGTGTGTGTGAGAGAGAGAGAGACAGAGAGAGACAGAGAGAGATAATTGTAATTGTTGCATTATAATGAGCAATTGTACGTGTTCTAGCTATAGAGGTTTTTGATCGCTCAATTCTAGCCTAAAAATTCAATCCCCTTATTCACGCGAGGCCTTTCATTTATTTTGTGGTCTTTCTAGAAAGTAATTGATTTTGACACCTGAGATTAAAGAAACAAATTTTTAGTACTTCCTCTAAACTACTTTTTCATTAAATATTTGTACCAAGGTCTAAAAATTTAGTTATTAAAAATGATTCTAATAACTATGTTAGTTTTTATAATCCCAACTTAATTCCTTTACAACAAAAAATATTTAGTTACTATTTAACAAAAAATACCAGTTATTAGGCCCATATTTTCATATCTCATTTTCACTGGACACACATCATCATTATTTATACTCTTTTTACTAAAAACACCCACTCCATACACAGTAAGGGTCAATAGGCTTATCAAGAAACTAAAAGAGTTGTTGAGCAGAAAAGGTTATGTCAGGTTCGGTATTAGTGAGACACAAGCTTTTCAATCAACTTTCTATAGGCTTGAACATCTGTGAAAAACACTTTTTCAGTAGAAGACAATTTAATAAGATTATAAATAGGAGTGATTGCAGGTTTGCAAGCTAAAAGTCATGCATCTATTAACAATTTCATTGCATTTTTGCTTTGATTCATCATTATGCATTTCTTACTTGTTTTTATTTCAAGACCAAGAAAATATCTTAAATTTATAAGATCCTTGATCTTGAATGTCTTATTTAAAGTTTGTTTGACTCGATCAATCTCTTCTTTATCATTTCCTGCCAAGATTATATCATCTACATATACCAATAATGATATAAAAGATCCTTCATAAGAATTAGTGAACAATGAATGATCATTCATAGATTGAGTACATCTCGCAGAAATAAAAAGGATAACAATTTAGCAAACCACTCTCTATTAGCTTGCTTAAGGCCATATAAAGCCCTTTTTAATTTGCAAAATTGTCTTGGTTGAATAGAAGTCAATCCAGGAGGTGCAACCATGTATACATACATCTTCTTTCAACTCTCCATTTAAGAAAGCATTATTTATGTTTAAATGTTTCAATTTCCAGTAATATATAGAAAGAAGTAACCTTATAGTAGTCATCTTTGTTATTGGAGAGAAAGTTTCTTCAAGGTAGTCAATGCTTTCTATTTGTGTGTATCCCTTTTTCACTAACCTTGTTTATATCTTTCAACAATCTCATCAGCCTTATACTTTATTTTGAATACCCATTTGAAACCTATGAAAGTTTTGTCCTTAGGTAGAAGAGTAGCTTTCCATGTTTGATTTTACTCCAAAGCAGATATTTCACACTATATAGCCTTTCTCCAACAGTCATGTTTCACAACTTTAGAATAAGTGTTTGGTTCAACATGTGAAGAAAGAGACATAACAAAAGATGTGTAAGAAGGTGATAATTTATTATAAGACAAAACAAAATTCAAAGGATATTTAACTCTTGAAGATGCATTAGAGACATTAATATTACAATGATAACCTTTAGATACTCAGGTGGTTTTTTTGTTTTGGTACTATTCAAATTAATTGTGTTGTTTATCGATTTTAATTGAGGTTTTCATCTCTCTTGGAACAAACTTCTTCTGGAACCTAAATGTCTAATTCATGGTCATTATCAACATTATCATAGGGTGTAAAAGTGACTTGTGATGGCTAACTTAAAACATGTTGATCTTCTAATTCATGGTCATTATTATTGTTATTTTCAACATTATTATAGGGTGAAAAAAATGACTTATGATGACTGACTCAAAACAAGTTGATCTTCGGTAAAAGGACTTTAATATGAATGTTAGGACTGTCAGTTTCATTGCTAGTATCCTTGATATAGAAAAATATGTTCTTAGAAGACAACATCTCTAGACACAAAATTTCTCTTGATTGAATATTCAACAAAGCATATCCTTTTGTCCTCCTTTTAAAATCAATAAAAACACGTTTTGATGCTCTAGGATCAAAATTTCTTCTATTTGTTGACAAATTGTTAACACAACATAAAGATCTAAACACCATTAAATAATTAAAATTTGGTACAATTTTGTAAAGTATTTCATGAGGACGAAAATAATTTAAAATAGGTGTGGAAAACATGTTTATACTATCCGCAACATGTATCACATAATATAACCAATAATTTTGGGTAAATGAGATTGTATCATGAGAGTTCTTGCTATATTTAATAAATGACCATGTTTCCTTTCAACTATATTATTTTGTTGTGGAATATTGACACATGACATTTGATGTATTATTCCTTTGTTGAAAAAAAAAATTAGTTATGAAAAATTCAGTCCCATTGTCACTTCTTGTTATTTTTATTATTGTCTCAAATTATGTTTGAGTAAAAATAACAAAATTTTTTGAAGTCTTAACAACTTCAAATTTTTGTTTTAAAGAAAAAAAATCCATGTGTACCTTGAATAATTATTGACTATGGTTAAAAAATATTTATGAACATAAACTATTGATATTGAGTATCTCCCCACAAATCAATATGAATTAAATCAAAATATTTTTTAGATTTAGATGCATTAAGAGGAAAGGGAAGTTCTTTTTGCTTTGCAAAATGTCGAGCATCACAAGTAAAAGATTTTTTATATTTAACAAAAGGAAATTTATTCTTGATAACATCAATGCATTTGTTTGAAACATGTCTTAACCAAAAATGTCAAAGGGTTTCGAGATCACTAACAATAAAATTGATAGTATTGATGATATGTGAAGATTTGATAAGTTTTATTTGAAGTTTTTTTTATAGGAAGTAACCCTGAGTATATAAAGTCCATCTTACATCTCAGCTGAACCAATAATTTTCAAGGAGTTTTTGTCCTGAATGTGACAAGCATTAGAGTCAAATATAATTATACAAGATAAATTATCAATCAATTTTTCTATTGAAAGAAGATTAAAGTGAAGTTAGGAATATACAAAAACATTATCTATGACATGATTTTGACTGAAAATTTCAAAATAATTAGTAATTGCTTGATTTTCATTTAATAATTTGACACTTATAAGATTAATTTGATGATATGAAGTGAAATGAGTCAATGATGAATAATTATGGTCAGTAGCACCACTATCAAGAATCCAAGAACTAAAAGAAAGAAATTTGTTACGAATGTGTGTTGTCATGTTGGAAGGAATAATAGAGATTTGTTTAGAAACATTGTCACTAGACTTAGACTGTTGTAAAAAGGTTAAAAATGCTTGATATTGCTCAAGAGTACAACCAACTTGCTAAGAATATACTTCTGACTTCTGACTTTAAACTTGAAAAGAGGTGGAAAATCATGCTTTCTATAGCATGTATCTAGTAACAATCATTGGCTTAGACTAATCACCAAAAATCTGTCTCTTTTGTTATGTAACAATAGAACAAATCTTATTCAAGGATGACAAGGGGTCTCATGAGAGATTAACGATTAACCATTACGACCATGATTAAAAGTAGAAACCAAAGTTATGAAATCAAGTGTTTTGATACCATATTATAAAATGGAGAGATGAACAAAAATAAATATGAGAATGAAAAGACTCTCTCTATGTTTTTATTAAGAACAAAAGTAAATGGTTGAATATACACAAATAGTGTACCAATTTTAGGTCTAGCTAAAAAGAAAGAAAACAAATCAAAATATTACACTTTGATTTTTTTTCATAAAAGACAAAATAACATAATTGATGACATTTTAATTATGTTATAAAGATAAAATAATTATTAGTTTGCTTTTAAAAGTCTTGTATTATGATATCCTTATGAAAATGAAAAATAATAATTGTTTCAAGTAATATTTAGATCAAAATGTATATTATTGTATAATACAACTTGTTTGTTGAATATTAAACTTTAGATTTTTGGGTAATAATATATCAAACTTTATGTACAAGTTGTAAATATGTTTAATTTTCAATTAGGTAAAGATAGCCTAAAGACTTAATGTTAGTTGTCGATATTAAACTATTTTAATTAATGAATCTGCGTATATTTAACAAATATAATAATAATAATAATAATAATAATAATAATAATAATAATAATAATAATTATTATTATTATTATTATTATTATTATTTTAACAAATGTAATAAATAGTGGAATTACATAATTTTTCCTATTTTCATAGTAAATCAAGTATTAAAAATTAAAGTATATTTATTATCTCCAAAATATAAGATACGTCTAATATTTATTATAAAAAGTAAACTGAAAGAATAATAAAAAATATCTATAATGGATTCCAGTTAATTATTGCCTCAACTTGAACACTATCTATACAAATTATTTTATTTTTTTATATAATTAATATTTATTTATAAAACATATAAGAAAATCTATACACAAATTATTCTTTTTTATTTTATTTTCACTAATATTTTAATATTATAATTCAAAATTCACATGAGAGAACATATTATATAAAAGACTATTACTTAAAGAAAACTTCCTAATATATATTATTATACATTAAAACTATACAATAATTATGATAAATGAAATATCTCCTTATATTAAATTGTATACTTGTATGAAATATATAGTCATAAGTGTAATGAATAAATCATATAAAAATAATAATATATTTTATTTCATATATTTAAAATTAAATTTTAATATATTAAAATTAAACAATCTGATAGTGTGAATAAATGTGCAAATACAATAATATTCTCCCTAATTTTAATAATTTGTTCCTTGTTTGCTCAAACTAATGAAAATTCAATTCAAATAACATGTACTAATACTAAGAATAGAATTTTTGAAATTGTCAGTTTTTAAAATATTTTTTATATTTACAAACTGTTACAGTTACAAAAAGCTATCGTAACATTCAATGTCAGTTTATTTAAAATTTTATAAAAAACAATAAATAAAAATAAAAATATACATAATTTGATTTTAATCATTTATCGTTTTATACATCATAAATATATAATAGGTATCATGAATATATAAAAGGTATCATTCATTATAAATTTATCATAAATACGTTTAAGTGTATCATTTGTTATAAATCATAATTATATTAAAATATATCATATTTAATCTCAAATTCATTAATTTGCATGTTGACTACCAGTTTGCCATAAATTTTAAAAAAAGTTGAGAATTTAAAAATTTAGTAGATAATTTAGTTATTTAAGTTTGGTTTGGTAGCTTAGTGATGTCGAATTGAAAATTTAAAGCGGGTATAAGAAATGGAGAGAATTTTCATTCTAATTATCTTACTTATTCTTGTCTCTCAAGGTTATGGGAAGTGTTATTTGAGGAATAAGCATGTGACCCAATCTTGAACACTACGTATGGCAAACGAAAAGTCACAATAGATCGTGTATATCACAAATTGGTGTCCGTGTGTCTAGAAGAATGTGAAACTGAATTGTAAAGAATTTCAACCCGTTAAAGTTAACGTCTCAAATTAATTAATAAAATAAAAAAATATTCTATTTTTCTTAAATAAACAATTGTTATATACTTAATTTAAAATATAATAAAATATATATATATATATATAAAATCTGATCGGTCGAGAAAACACTCAATAATTAAGACATTAAAATTTGAGCACCATATATATAATAAATTTTGATATATATATATATATATATATATATATTCTTTATCAAATGTGCTGAGATGATTGACCAGAGGTCGAAAATTAAGAATCTGATAGACCGAATAGTTAAAAGTTAAGAAATCACGATAATGAACGATGAGTGGCTAAATTACTAATTTATTATTATGTTTGTAATAATATCACATTTATAAATTTTAAGATATTATATTTTTTATTTTAAAAATAGTTTTGAGAAACTTAAGATTGAGTTTAACCGCTAATGTGTTTTATAGATTTAAAATTTATATATTTTAGTTTAATTGTTTACATAAAAATATGGTCGATAAACGTTTACTATTATAATAATTTCAATTTTAGAATTAGAGAAAGAAATAACAAATATTAATTCGTCTATACAAGTACAACATAATTTTACATTACATTAAGTTAGATTTTTACAAATTATTTATATTACAATAAAATAAAATTACATTAAACTATACATTTTTTTTTATGATTATACATTAAACTCTTTGTTAACTAACAATTTCGTTTAAATAAATAAAATTTATTTTCAAAAATAAAAAAATTCTAATTAATTTCTTTTGAAAAATAAAAAAAATAATAAAATTTTAATTAATTTTGAATTTTGTTGTCTTCTCTCATTTTCAAAAATAACAACATAATATTTTTTTAACAATTGTCATAAAAAAATTTAATTAATTAGTAAAAAAATTTGATTCAAAGCTTCTGCAAAAATAAAAGTGGGTCATAGCTTTTTATCCAATTTCGTGTCAAACAAAAAAGAGGAGAACGTTGTTTTTTAAAAAAAATAAAATTGTCATGCGTTGGGGTTGCTTACACACCATGCGCCTAGAGACAAAATAAGGTAACTTTGACCCTTACAAACACTACTGTAGCCTTGGCAGCACAACATTTTCGTGCAACTCCCTTTTGGTATTACGAACTTTATGCATTTCAAAGTTACATAGGGATTGTTGGGCTTTCTTTTGGAAAAAATGGAGGGAACTCACGGGATATCATTCACACTCTTCGAAGAAAGTGAGAGGGAAAGGGCTATATGAGAGGGTGGAAAGTGTGACGTTAAAAGGGAGAGGGAGAAAGGAGAAGGGAAACAAAAAGGAAGAGGAGAAAAAAAGAAAGGTTTGGGAGGTAAGGCTTCTTCATCCCGATCTTGGTTGTAGTTCGTATAGTTCATGGTGAAATGTTTTCGTTTGACTTTATATTTTATCCTTTTTGCATGATAAACTTTATTTAAAGCATGTGCTAATTGGTTACTAGGGTCAAAAGAACTGGAAAAGGAATAGGAAGACATGTGTGTACCCAGATGGATTGTGAATGAAAACTGTTGACCTTTTTTGGCAAGTGTATCGAGTCAAAAATAGTATAGATTTGTAAAGTAAGGATGTTGATCCCACAGAGAACAATTTTGCTTTTAAATCTCAAATTCACAACTCACTAAGCAAATAAAAAGTTTCAAGATGGTTTGATTATAATTTGAATTAATATGTAATAAAGACAATTAAAAAATAAATAGCAATTATAAAAAGAAGTTTGCAAGATCTAGAAGGACTCTAGGATTGAACTTCATCTATCTCCCTCATTCATATTTTGGATTTGATAAAAACATACAATATTCGTAACTACTCACTATTGATGCACATATAAAAATCATTCACACTGATTCCTCTGATATGAAATTCATAAGATACTTTCCTAAACACTGATCCCTTAGCTATTTAGTAAATTACCTAGCATTAAGAACAAATGCTATAAGCAATCAATACACTCAAATCTATCCTTAGTATTCCAATATATTGAGTATTTTCATCTAGGTCAGAAACTCAAAATTACTTCCCAGTTAAATTTAAGAATCAAAATCAAGACTCTATTGATCAGATAAAATCTAACATTAAGCATAAGATGAGAATACCAATTGAGTAGAAACTGAATATTATATATAAAAATCACCAAAATACGAATGAGTTCAAAAGATTACATTTGATCCCAAAGATGAAGAATTTAGCTACTCATGGTAGCCATTACAAATCAATTAAAGAAAGATTGCAAGAGAAGAAGAGAATTTTGATTCCAGCCGTCTGCCTCTGTCCTCTAGGTCTTGATGCCTTCAGAAACCCTAAACTTGCCCTTTTGAACTTGTTTTTGGGCCTAGGTTAAGTGACTTTTTGCTTTGGCTTTTTTATTTTAAACTTTTTATTTCTTTTCTTCATGAATCTTCCAATCTCTTATTTTCTTCATTCTTTTGTACCAGAAATTTCACAATAATTGAGATCAAATGATTTCCTTTAACTCAGTATTCTAAACCTAAATTTAGATCCAAACACTCTCAAATTGGGATTAATTACTATCTTAAGGAATACTTAAACCCACAAGTATTTAAGCTTTCTCATGTATAAAAACACTCAAAATTGGTACGTATCTATTCTCCTAACCTAGAATCTTGCTTGTCCTTAAGCAAAGTAATTGGATCCACAAAACAAAGATTTTTCCTAAACAAAAACAGTGGTTGTTCAAAAATCAGACCCATAGTTCAATCATCATAACAACTTTCAATTTCAAAACAAGAATTCAATATAAGAAAGATTAGATATTCCAAGTACAATTAAAGCAGGAAAAAGACACAATCAATCTACAAGAGAAACAACTCACCGGGTAGTGTCTCTCTCAACTTCCACTGACTCTGAACAAATCAAAGTTGCCTTCATTTTTAGTCAAATCACAAACACACAATCAACATGGATCTTAAGGTCTTCTAAAGGTTGTAATGAGGTTGGGCTATCAAGAACATTGGTTTTTCAGATAACAAAATGCATACTTCAAACAAGGAGAACATATCTACAAATGAGACAAAATTTCCTTTGGAAAGAATTAATCTACCAACTCTTGATTTCTTCCAACCATCATTTTTCTCCTTTTTTTTTGTAATTCACTCTTTTGTTTATTTTTCTTTTTGCTTATTTATTTCATTTTTTTTAGTAGAATAAAAAGGTGAATTATCTAACCCATTTCTTTACATAATCAGCATCTCAAAGCTAAATCAAGCCTTCCCATTATGAAAATTGCACCTATGTTCTCCTTCTTCAAGCACGCTACAAGGGTATAAAATCATATATCAATTGAAGGTTAGGGTGCAACAAAGAAAATTTCCTCAAAGGGTTATAAAAAAAATTGGTTATAAATTGTACCTGGTTGGCTTTTTGGCTCTGGGTTTAAATATCTAAATACAAAAATGCCTTAATCATCTCCAAGTTTTCATTTGTGAAGTAAAATAACATAAAAAATTAGGCAACATCAACTTGATACATTACTCAGTGGAACTCTCAACTCTCAACTGTTTAAGGATTCACGACTCACTTGGCTAATTGATTTTAATTCCTCAATTTTTATCAAGCCTTGTTCTAGTTATAACCTGTTCAATTTTCATGCATCAATCACCCACTCAACTTAACTCAAAAATTCTAATCCATTCAAAATTTTCCAATAATAAGCTGATCTGACTTAGAATAATCATGAGTCTAATTTCTACTCAACCACAAAATTAAGCTAAGTACCACACATCAAACATAAAAAAATAACAAATAAAATTAACGAAAATAAATACTGAATGAAAAATCAATCACAAGCATACTATAATATTTAATTAAAGAAAAAATAATTTTATCAGGAATCTCTCCTTATAATCCTATCAAAGTCAGTATCAAATTCTGCATCTTGATGTTCTTCTGTTGTAGCTATGGATGTGCTTGCTCCACTTTCTCATGAAAATTAGGCCTATCCCTAGGCCATGCACCATAAGAGCTGAATTGGTTAGGTGAGAGAAATTGAGACCAAAGAACACTTATATCGAAGATTAAGCAGTGGAAATTGAAAATTGAGAGAGATTGAGCAAAGGTGGTGCGCAACAGTGAAGGCGAGACTACATTTTCTTTTCGGTGAAAATTTCGCCCAGGCGAGATCAGTCTCGCTCGGGCAAAAATACTCCAGTGGGCATCCCAAATTTTCGCTCAAGCGAGTCATTCCTCACTCGGGTGAGCTTCACGTCGTCAAGATCCTCGCCCACGCGAGACCAGCCTCCCCCGGACGAAAATACTCCAGTGGGCACCCTTAATTTTCGTTCAAGCGAGTCATTCCTCGCCCAGGCGTAACCATTCTAGTAAGCACCTCCAATTTTCGCCCAGGTGAAACCAGACTCGCCTTGGCGAGAGTTCCAATTCAACATTTTTTCTTTTTTTCTCTGCAAAATTTGCCCAGGTGACTCCCGGCTCACCCAAGCGAAAACATTCCTACATCCACGATTATGTTTCCAAATCTCACCATCAAGATAATGCTTCAGCCTTTGCCCATTTACAGTCTCAGATGCATGGACTCTCTCTTGTTGTTCAATACAAACTTTATCTAGAACGTCCACTCTAAAACATTCTTTTGCATTACCTGGTTGTTTCCTAGCTTCAAAGACATCAAAACTCACTTCTTCATCTTGCGCATGCACCTTAAGTTTCCCTTTATCAACATCAATGATTACTCTAGCAATTTTCATGAATGATCTTTATAAAGTTAAGGGGACTTCAGTATCCTCCTCCATATCCATGACCAAAAAATCAACTGGGAACAAGAATTTGTTAACCTTTACTATCAAGTCTTCAACAATCCCATAAGGATATTTTATAGACCTGTTAGCTAGCTGTAGAGTCATCCTTGTAGGTCTCACTTCAACATCTCCAATCTTCTTCGGCATGGAGAGAGGTATAAGGTTAATACTTGCCCCAAGATCCAATAAAGATCTTTCAACTGTGAGGTTTCCTATGGTGACAGGCAAAGTGAAACTTTCTAGATCTCTAGATTTTTGTGGCAAAGATTTCTGAATAATAGCACTGAATCCAGCTTCTAATTCAACTGTCTCTTGCTCAGGAAGCTTTCTCTTCTTGGTCAACAATTCTTTCATAAATTTGGCATAAGTTGACATTTGCTCTAAGGCTTCAGTGAAAGGCATATTGATCTCCAAATGTTTTAGGATATCCGTGAATCTTATAAATTGTCTCTCTTTACTCTTCCTTAAGGGAGCATGTGATTAAGGTATATCTTTTAAAGGAGCAACACTTTTTAGAGGAGCAACATTTTTTAAAGGAGAGCTTCTCATTTGATTTTCACTCTTTTTATTTTTCTCTCTTTTCTCATCACCACTCTTACTGTTCTCTCTATTCTTTTCCTTTTCTCGCACACTCTTAATTTTTTCTTCCTTAACTTTTTTCTCTTTCCTAACAAGATTGTCACCAATGTCTTCTCCTACAACCTTCTCACTCCTTGTTGTAATAGAGTTACAATGCTCCTTTGGATTAGTTTGAGTGTTGGCTGAAAATTAACTCCCTTGTTGATTTGCTAATTGTTTTGTCATCTGTCCCACTTGTGTCTCAAGATTTCTGATAGAAGTTTCTGTATTTTTCTGATTAGCCATAGAAGCTTGCATGAATTTCTCCAAGGTCTCCTTCAACTCTATTGTGGTCCTGTCTTGAGTTGAAGGAATTTGTTGTTGCTATTGAAAATAAGGTTGCCTGCTAGATGATCCAAAGCCCTGATTCTGATTGCCCATCCATCCATGAGACATATTATTATTCTGATAATTACCTGGAAACCCTCCTCGCTTTCCTTGATTTCCCATATAATTCACCTCTTCCTGTGAGGGATTATTCTAATAAGAACACTGCCCATTAAGATGATTATCTCCACAAAAATCACAACTCATAGGTTGACTTTGATTTTGAGAAGACTGCACAACTTGTAATTGTTGAGGTAACTTTGCCATCTGATTTGTCAGTGCTTCAATCTGCTGAGTTAAGATTTTATGTTGAGCTAAACGAGCATCTGTAGTGTTGAGCTTTAACATCCCCTTCTTCTGTTGCACTATCTGTCTATCATGTTGTGCTTGATAGTTAGTAGAAGCAAGAGCATCAATAATCCTTGTTGCCTGTTCCACATCTACTGCCATCGTTGTACCTCCAATTGTTGCATCCAATATCATCTTTGTATTAGCCCTCAAACCATTGTGGAAAATACTCAGTTGGGTAATGTCTTCAAAGCCATGATTTGGACATCTTCTCAACATCATTTTAAATCGTTCCCAAGCTTCACAGAATGCTTCATCTGGCCTTTGTCTAAAAGTAGAGATGTTAGATTTTGCCTTGATGTAGCGAGAGAGTGGAAAGAATTTATGTAGAAAATTTTCCTCTACCTCATTCCAACTTCTCAAACTCTGATTTGGATGAGATTTGACCCATTATTTTGCTCTTCCCGTAAAAAAGAATGGAAACAATTGCATATAAACAGTCTCAGTATCAACCTCTTCAACACCCATAGTTCCTACCAACTCATAGAAAGTGGACAGATGTGCGTATGGATCTTCATTATCCATCCCAATAAACTGATGATTGCTAATCAAATTCAGAAAAGCTGGCTTCATCTCAAAAACTTTAGTAGTGGCCGGTACTGCTATGCTAGAAAAGTGTCTAGGACCTTGGTGCATGACACAGTCTCTAAGAGTCCTTCTTGGTGGGGGAATCCTTTCTTCAGCCATACTGATCTCTTCTTGTATCACTGTGTATCTCTGTCAAAGGTCATAGAGATTCTTCTCTTGGTTGACTTTGTTGTTCTCTTCTCTTCCTGCTTTGATTCTTCCTAACTGCTCTTTCAATCTCTGAATCAAATTCTAATTGATTTTCAGGAACTTGTCCTCTCAATATCATAAATCAAAAATAGCTCAAGCAAGAATTAGCACAAAATAATTTATATTTTTTTTTTCAAATAAATAAGAACAAAAGAAAAATAAAGAAAATTATTCGCAATACTCAATAAGCTATGTTCCAAAATTTAAAAATAAAAATTGTTCCCCGACAACGACGCCAAAAACTTGTTGACCTTTTTTGGCAAGTGTATCGAGTCAAAAATAGTATAGATTTGTAAAGTAAGGATGTTGATCCCACAGAGAACAATTTTGCTTTTAAATCTCAAATTCACAACTCACTAAGCAAATAAAAAGTTTCAAGATGGTTTGATTATAATTTGAATTAATATGTAATAAAGACAATTAAAAAATAAATAGCAATTATAAAAAGAAGTTTGCAAGATCTAGAAGGACTCTAGGATTGAACTTCATCTATCTCCCTCATTCATATTTTGGATTTGATAAAAACATACAATATTCGTAACTACTCACTATTGATGCACATATAAAAATCATTCACACTGATTCCTCTGATATGAAATTCATAAGATACTTTCCTAAACACTGATCCCTTAGCTATTTAGTAAATTACCTAGCATTAAGAACAAATGCTATAAGCAATCAATACACTCAAATCTATCCTTAGTATTCCAATATATTGAGTATTTTCATCTAGGTCAGAAACTCAAAATTACTTCCCAGTTAAATTTAAGAATCAAAATCAAGACTCTATTGATCAGATAAAATCTAACATTAAGCATAAGATGAGAATACCAATTGAGTAGAAACTGAATATTATATATAAATATCACCAAAATACGAATGAGTTCAAAAGATTACATTTGATCCCAAAGATGAAGAATTTAGCTACTCATGGTAGCCATTACAAATCAATTAAAGAAAGATTGCAAGAGAAGAAGAGAATCTTGATTCCAGCCGTCTGCCTCTGTCCTCTAGGTCTTGATGCCTTCAGAAACCCTAAACTTGCCCTTTTGAACTTGTTTTTGGGCCTAGGTTAAGTGACTTTTTGCTTGGGTTTTTTTATTTTAAACTTTTTATTTCTTTTCTTTATGAATCTTCCAATCTCTTATTTTCTTCATTCTTTTGTACAGAAATTTCACAATAATTGAGATCAAATGATTTCCATTAACTCAGTATTCTAAACCTAAATTTAGATAAAAAAACTCTCAATTTGGGATTAATTACTATCTTAAAGAACACTTAAACCCACAAGTATTTAAGCTTTCTCATGTATAAAAACACTTAAAATTGATACTTATCAAAAACCTAAGAGAAGAAGACACCTGAGCTCGAAGGAAGATTTGAAATATAACTCAAAGTGAACAATAACTAATTTCAATCATTACAAAAACATTTATAGTCAAAAAGTGAATCATTAGCATTTGAATTGGATATAGAATGAAATGCTCTCTCAACGCGCCAAAATTCAAGAGTCTAAAGCGTCACGTCCTTAGGGCTACGTGGCAAGCCTGGGTAGGCGAGGCATCAATCGTCAAAAAAATGTCATGTCTTGAAATCTCCCGAACCCATCATTTGCCTTAAACCCTTCATTATTGACTATGACACTTTCTAAGTAGGGAATGTGAAAACTTAGAAAATATAAGAAATAAGACTTGAGCTATGAATCGTTTTGAAGCCCATAAAGGCATGGACAAGAGAAACTCTTCTCGGTAGACATCAAAAGTTCATACACCAGCTTGATTCACATGTAGTTCATTTATGGATTCGAAGTTTGAGGAGCTTATGTAACTATATTAGGTTCATACAAAAGCGACATAGCCTACTTATAACCATTCATTATTAATGTTATTAACTATAATTAATTGGTCTTAAAGTTTGATTATCCAACATTCTATATTGTCATTCAAAGCTAATAATATCATTAAGTTGAACATATAAATAGAGACTAATTTCATAGGGAGTACCACTTAACTCACTATCTATACTTTTTTAAATACCTAGCATATTTCATTTCTAAGCTATTACTGACTTGAGCATCAAAGAATCTTTTGTAGATAAACCTCCACTCGGTTATCTATCAATAACTCATCCTTATAGAAACTGACCTCAACAACCTCACAAGGTTCGTATAGGTCAGGTTAGAGCACATGTCATGTATTAATGCTTCTCAACATAAAAGCTCACCAGACAATAGCAAAAAAAAAAAAAGAAATTAATAGATTTCAAAGTTACCTAATGGCCTACAATGACTACTTTTTCCAAGCTTATAAAAGACATTGTTCAAGAGAAGACAGAGAATAAGTTCCATAATTTGGAAGTGTCAAAACTCTGTTAAAAACTTACTTGCACCCAAAAGATTTACTAGAACATAGTTTGCATTCATTCCTACAAACTAGTAGAGAAAAGTTAAACTTTGTACACATTGAAAGACGTTACCGTCTTTAATGAGCGAACTGTCAAGATTGAGTTGTGAAAGAATACTTAGTGGTTAGATAGAGTGACTTGAGTAAATAATATTTGACTGAGGTTGGCCATGAGTGGCTACAAACCCAAAAAAATTTAGTGTTAGCCAAAAGTTTCTTGATAAAATAGTACTCATTTGTGATTCACAGCGTTGTCTAGTAGAACTGTTGGTTTAGAACTCGAATTTACAAAATATAAAAGTCTTTCATTTTCTTAAATACTAAATCTATCGTCTAACCTAACTATGAAACATTAGACAATAATTACAAAAAATAAAAATAAAACATATTTCAACTATTTTTTCTTGTTTTTCACATAAATTAATACAATTTATTTTCTAAGAAACAAAGGTTGAGTGATTGTTTAAATAGAACTTAGTACTATTTCCAACATCAACAAAAATTTAGATATAATAATATACGTATTAACGATGTTGTTTTCAAACTAAATTAATATTTTAATTTTAATTTTAATTTTAATTTTAATTATATTTTTTTATAATAGTCGCATTCATATGAAATATTTACCGATTTTGTTGATGAGAACTTATAATTAAAAATCTAATTAATCACTTTTAATGAAATTTCCTTTTTAACATGTTTTTTCATTAAAAAATTATTTACAATGATAGTTGATAAACCTATTTATTGTAAAGTTTGTAAAACTTTAATTTTGATAAGAATAAAAGCAACCATTTGCATCTAAATTTTTTCCTTTTGCATCATCATCAATGTAAAAAGAATGCATACAGATGAGAGACAAAATCATAAAAGCTATTTGTCGCAACCGGAACGACGATCTAAAAAAACTTAGGTTTTAATAAAACAGAGGAGTCACCACCATAATTTATTAAAGGAAAAACTATGGAAAACCAAAGATCAGATAAGGCAAGTTCACAAAACCAGATTTAGAGTCCGGGAGTCAGTTACGTGTGGGGAAGGTATTAGCACCCCCACAACACCCGTCCTAAGACGGTACCTCTAATTAAATGAATAAAATAAATGTGATTTCATAAAATGTTTATTTTTCCCATGAAACAAAATAAAAATGCAAACAATAACAAACAAAATATATTTTTAGAAAAGGGAGCCCGACAAGGATTTGACCTCGCTCCTACGTATCTCTATTGTGGATAGAGAAT
>Ga0209700_106857_pt1 | contig 16953 bp, 24 predicted proteins | sample SiratroredBW_FD_187528 | JGI IMG/M metagenome (GOLD analysis project Ga0209700, IMG submission 187528) | Root nodule microbial communities of legume samples collected from California, USA - Siratro red BW (SPAdes) (version 2) | ecosystem: Host-associated > Plants > Roots > Nodule | place: USA...
AGATGACTCTTCAGAATATGCAATGCCAATAAGAAACAAGAGCTTCTATTTAGAGTTAACAAATCAGATGGGACAGATGGCCACTCAACTTAACCAGGCACAGTCGCAAAATTCAGATAGATTACCTATGTTATGCCTTTGTCTATTTATAAATCTTTATCTCTTGGACCTATGCAACCTACGGGTGTGGTGATACAGTTGGCAAATGGAAGTGTTGCCCATCCTACAGGTCTCATTGAGGATGTCTTGTTTCAGGTTGGTGAACTTATTTTTCTTGTTGATTTTTATGTTCTTGATATGGAGGAGGGATTTTCCCATGGATATGTCCCAATCAGTTTAGGCAGACCGTTTTGAAAACAGCCCGAACTAAGATTGATGTTTATGTTGGTACCCTGTCTATGGAATTTGGTGATACTATTGCCCATTTTAACATTCTTGATGCCATGAAACATCCATCTAAGGACCATTCTGTTTTTCGTGCTGAGCTTATTGATGATATTGTTGATGAATATGTTCTTCATTCTGATTCTTTGCATGGAAGTATATGTGAATCTGACTTACAGGTTGAGGTACAGGGAGTGGAACCCATTCTTCTCCACCCTCTAGCTCTTTCTGATGTTCAGCCAGCACCCACTTCATAACTGAAACCTCTACCAGAAAACCTCAAGTATGCTTACTTGTAGGATGATGAGAAACTTATAGTGATCATTTCCACTTCTCTTGAGGCTATTCAAGAGGAGAAGTTGTTGCAAGTTCTTAGAAAGCATAAAAAGGCCATCGGCTGGACCTTAGCAGACATTCCTAGTATTAGTCCATCCATTTGTATGCATAGAATATTATTGGAGGATGGATTTAAACTAGTGAGACAGCCACAAAGGAAACTCAACCCAATCATTCTGGATGTAGTGAACAAGGAGGTGACCAAGCTTCTACAAGTTGGGATCATTTATCCTATTTCCGACAGTCAGTGGGTGAGCCCGGTCCAGGTGGTTCCTAAGAAGATAGGCCACTGTTGTAAAGAATGAGAGGGATGAGCTTATCCCAACTATAGTGCAAAACAGTTGGAGAGTCTGCATTGATTACCAGAGGTTGAACACAACAACACAGAAATATCATTTTCCATTGCCTTTCATTGATAAGATGCTTAAGCGTCTGGTAGGTAAATCTCATTATTGCTTTCTTGATGGTTTTTCTGGTTACTTCCAAATTTATATTGCTCTTGAGGATCAAGAAAAAAGCCACATTCACCTGTCCCTTTGGTACTTTTGCCTATAGGAGGATGCCCTTTGGCCTATGCAACACCCCTGGTACCTTTCAGCGGTGCATTATTAGCATTTTTATTGATTTTCTTGAAAATTGCATAGAAGTGTTTGTGGATGATTTTACTGTTTATGGATCCTCTTTTGACACATGCTTGGATAATTTGGATAGGGTGCTTAACATATGCATTGAAACTAACCTTGTTCTTAATTTTGAGAAGTGTCATTTCATGATAGAACAGGGTATAGTTTTAGGGCGTATTATCTTTAGGAAAGGCATAGAGGTAGATCCTGCAAAAATATATGTTATTTCACAGTTACCTTACCCCTCTTGTTTGCTAGAGGTTCGTTATTTTCTTGGCCATGCAGGTTTCTACATGTGCTTCATTAGAGATTTCAGCAAGAAGGCCCTTCCATTGTCCAACCTACTTCAGAAAGATATGGAGTTTATTTTTGTTGATGGGTGTAAAGAGGCTTTTGACTGTCTAAAGAAAGCATTAACCACCACTCCTATCATTCAGGCACTTGACTGGACGGTTCCCTTCAGCTGATGTGTGATGTTTCAAATTATGCACTCGGAGCTGTCCTAGCACAGAAAGTTAACAAGCTACCTCGAGTGATAGATTATGTTTCTAGGACTTTAGATGCTGCCCAAGCAAACTACACCACTACAGAGAAAGAGCTTTTAGCTATTGTTTTTGCTGTTGATAAATTTATATCATATTTACTTGGCTTTCCTATTATTGTGTTTACAGATCATGCAGCTCTGAAGTACCTCTTGAAAAAGCTTGAGTCAAAGCCTCGATTGATCAGATGAATGCTCTTGCTCCAGGATTTGACTTGGACATCCGTGACAGGAGTAGAGCACAAAATTTGGTAACAGACCATCTCAACAAGATTGAGAGAGTTGAGGATGCAAATCTACTACCCATTCGTGATAATTTTCTGGATGAAAGTTTGTTGACGGTTTTTGTTTCTTAGCCCACCCTTTGGTTTGCAAATATTGTAAATTTTTTAGCTGCTTTTGTCTTTCCTCCCTTAGCATTTAGAGCTCAAATTGATAAAATTAAGAGTGATGCTATGCATTATATTTGGGATGACCCCTATTTGTGGAAGTTATGCAGTGATAAGGAAATCAGGCGATGCATTCTAGATCATGAGATTGATTCAGTCCTGCAGTTTTGTCATTCTTCTGCACCAGGCGGCCATCTAAGAATACAGAGAACTGCTCGCAAGGTGCTTGACTGTGGTTTTTATTGGCCCACCATCTTCAGAGATGTGTGGAAGATTTATAGCACTTGTGAGCAGTGTCAAAGAGTAGGAGGATCCCTTACATGGAGATAACAAATGCCACAACAGCCCATGTTGTTCTGTGAGGTGTTTGATGTCTAGGGTATTGATTTCATGGGTCCCTTTCCTATCTCTTTTGGTTTTAATTACATTCTCTTGGCTGTTGATTATGTTTCAAAATGGGTGGAAGCCAAAGCCACCAGAATTAATAATGCCAGGGTTGTTGTAGATTTTGTTAGATCTAACATATTTTGTAGGTTTGGAGTACCCAGAGCGATTGTTAGTGATCAAGGTACCCATTTTTGCAACAAATCCATGTAGGCTTTACTCAAGAAGTATGGGGTTGTGCATAAATTCTCTACACCATATCACCCTCAAACAAATGGGCAAGCCGAAATTTCAAATAGGGAGATCAAGAGAATCTTGGAGAAGATTATCCAGGCTAGTAGAAAGGATTAGAGTAACACACTAGATGATGCTCTTTGGGCGCATAAGACTACCTACAAAGCACCCATAGGGATGTCTCCTTATTGGGTTGTCTTTGGAAAGGCATGTCATTTACCTTTACAGATAGAGCATCGAGCATACTAGACTGTGAAGACCTGCAACTTCTCTATTGATCAAGTTGGAGAGGAAAGAAAGTTGCAACTTAGTGAATTGGATGAGATTCGTCTGGAAGCCTATGAGAATTCTAAGTTCTACAAGGAGAAAACCAAGAAGTTCCATGACAGCTTGATAGCTAGGAAGGACTTCGTGGTCGGGCAACAAGTTTTGGTGTATAATTTTAGGCACGAACTCATGGGTGGTAAGCTTTGTTCTAAATGGATTGGACCTTTTGTTGTTACTAATGTTTATCCTTATGGGACAATTGAAATCAAAAGTGAGTCCATAGGAAAAAGCTTCAAGGTCAATGGGCATCAACTGAAGCCATTCCTCAACAATCCCTCTCTGTTGGATACAGTTGTGGAAGAGATCTCTCAGCTTGATCCCACTTCTCTTCCATCTTCCGCCCTGACTTAGGGAGTTTTCTTTTCCTTCTCCTTCCTTACTTTTATTGCACATGTCTGATCATATTTGTGACTTGATTGTTATGATTTTTTACTTGCAACATATTGGGACACTGTGTACTATAAGTGTGGGGCGAGACTAGTTTAAATACTGTTTTAAAGTTATGTTTTCTTTACAATTTTTCATGTTTCTTTGATTTTTTGGACAGTTTTGCATGTTTCTATGGTTTTCTGGACTTTCTATAGGCACTAGACACATATTTCACTCTTGGATATGAGTTGCTTGATACTTTATGGATTGAAATCCTTGTTTTTCTTTGCTAATCAAGTTAATCATGAGGTTTGAGAGGTTGATTTGAATATAACAGATATACCTTGTGTGAGGTTTGAGCCACTCTCTATTTTTTGTCTGTGTGATATGCCTATTGATTGCTTGCACAATGGCCTTGGCTTGACTCTTTTTGATACAACTCGATTCACACACATGTTTTGAGATGATTAAGGCATTTTTGTTCTGAATAGCCTCTAGCCAAATAAGCATACCTTGCATTATTTCCTTTGATTACCCATGTTGAGCCTACATTCCCCCCCCTTTTTTTAAGCTCATTACAAGCCTAAAGTGAAAAACAATGATTACCTTAACCTTAGAGAATTTTGGAGCTTCAGAATTGTTTTGGGAATAAGTTCTTGAATAAATATGGAGGTGTGTGCATGTTTCATTGGATGATGTTTCTAACTAATTGGTTTAGGGTTTTTATATTGTTTGTTCATATATATTGTTCTTATTTTTGTAAAAAAAAAATTGTTAAAAAAAATTGAAAAATACGAAAAAAAACAAAAAAAAGAGAAAAAAAAAAAAGATTGTTGAAGCAAAAGGTAGATGATTACTTTAGAGGTTTAGCTAGTTATTCCATATTTTATTTCCTACCTTGTCCTTAGCCCCATTACAACCCTAAAAGACCTTATTATCTTTATGTGTATGTGCATTGGCTGTTGATTTTAGAGGCTTGCCAAGTCTAATTGTTGCTTGTTTTCATTAGTGCCTTGAGAGTATATATACAGTAACCTAGACACTTGAGAGATACAGTAATACAATGTACCTTGTGAGATTCTGTTGTTTTTGATTACCTCTTTAGCTAATTGATTTTCTTGCTATGCTTTGAATTGCTCGGATGATGTTCATAGATATCTTGCTTCTTTGCCTTTGTGTGTTGGATGTTGTCTATTCCTTTTTTTTTTTTTTTCAGGATTCAGTGAGGAGATGTTAAGTTGTCCATTTGTTTGTTTATGTTTCTATTTTTGTTGTGTCATTCTCTTTGATAGTTTTGGATTTATTCCTTGCTCTATATCTTGATTTTGCCCTGGAGTGCAAAAGTCTAAGTGTGGGGGAATTTGATGAGTCATTATTTTTCCTTATTTACTTGTCTTTTTCATAGCAGCTTTGAAATTTTTTGGGCTTGGAAATTAATTTTGGAATTGGAGAGGAGCTACCGTATTATCAGTTTTTATTTTTAGTTTTTATTTATTGGACCAGAATTGAAAGATTTGGGCCTATTAGGTTTAGTGTTCAGGATTGACCTAGGTTTAGCCACCTATGAAAGGAGGTGAAGCCAAAGGAGTTCGATACACTGAAGACTCTCAGCTTAGGAACTTAATTTGTTTTCTCTCTACAATTACATTCGGTTTTGTTTCAATTAAATTTCGTTATATATTTAATTTCATTTCCTATTTAATTCTTGTTCCTTCTTCATCTCACTTTGTTTTATTCGCTTTTATGGAAGGCTAATCCATTTGGGTTATGCCCTTGATTGAGATTGCAGAAAAAGTTTGAGGTTCTATGTTTATTCGTTTCGCTCCTTTATTGTTGAATTCATTGTGTGCGCCTACTGTTTTCACTAGACCGTTCATGTTTAGTGATTCGGTAAATACAAACTTGTGCCTCTGTTCACACTTTGTGAAGGGAGTTGTGCAATTTAGGGGTTGAGATGAATGTTACGCGAGTGCTTGTTTTGCATAAGGAACACTCACGTTAATTTTCACTTAGTTAACTTACTTGGGTTGTTTCAAGGGTTGGAGCGTCATTATAAATTTCTGAAACCAATGATAACTGGGCTGCATTTGAAATCAAGGGGATAATCTATTTTTAATCATTGGTTTAAGACCATCATGAATAGTTTGTTTGTCAAATTGCCATGGTCTTCCCAATAAAATATGACAAGCTTCCATCACATAAAACATTATCAACATAGTTTCTCCACTGAAAACTTGACCTTTACTTGACTTTTAACATTAATGTCCCCACCATCATTAATCCAATGTAATTTATAAGGTTTAGGGTGGGGTAATAATTCAAGTTTTAATTTATCAACCATCCTATCACTACAACAATTACAGCACGACACTATTGTCAATGATGAGAGAACATACATTTTTAGAAATTTTGCATCTTGTGTTGAAGATGTTCTCTTGTTGTGACTCGGGTTGTAGGCTAGGTTGGCTGTTAAGGGAGTTCCTAACCATCAATAATTCTCCCTCATGAGCATAATCATCCCCCCTCTTTCATTATCTAACACCTCACTAGTGCTTTCTTCATTCTTTTCCTCCTTACTACTATATAGGTCTTGGCCTCTCATCAAAATGGTTCTCATAGATGGGCATTGAGATTGTATATGACCCCTATCCAAGCATTTAAAACACTTAATATCACTAGTTCGGCCAGAGGATGTGGATTCTTCTCTCTTTTTGGCATTTTCTTGAACTATGACCTCAGGAGGATTCTCTCTTGGTTTTTCTTTTAAAAACTTTCCCTCCCTCTTATAATCGGTCTCGGAGTAAGAATTAGAGTAAGAACTCCGACTTGTGCCTTTTCTCAAAACTTGTTATTCCACTTTAATACAAATTTGCACTAAGTCATGAAAATCCCTATAAGGGAGAAGTTCTATTTTATCTCTTGTCTCTAGACTCAATCCACTTAAGAATCTAGCTATAGTTACATTTTCTTCTCTAATCCCGACCCTCATCATGTACAACTCCATTTTCTGCCTATATTCTTCAATACTCATGTTCTTTTGATGAAGTCTATGGAGCTTATCCATGAGTTCTCCATGATAGTATGAAGGAATATGTCTTCTTCTAAGTGCACTTTTAAGATCATTCCAATGCACTATGGATGGTTCATTATAAAGACGTTTATCCCTTACTAAGGCAGTTCACCAATGCAATGCATGACCTTTGAAACTAAGAGTAGCTAGGGGAACTTTCCTTTCTTCACTCACATTATAACACTCAAACAATTGTTCCACCTTCATTTCCTAGTCCAAGAATGTATCTATATCATTAGTACCATGAAAATGGGGAAGGTCTACTCTAATTTCCTTTGGTTTTCTATCTTTCTTAGGATAGTGATAAGGGGCAGGTTGGTAGTGGTTAGTTGCTCTCAGGCTATTCCTCTCAGGTTTTTCATCTTCACTACCAAAATAATATGATTTTGATGAACTAGCTTTGGATTTATACTTGTGATCTTTCTTTTTTAAGGTCTTTAATTCTTCCGCCATAATAGCAAATTGTACATTAGTATTGATTTTCATAATCCGAAGTTCTTCTAAAATTTTCTGAAAATCTGATGTATTGTCTTGAGACTCATTGCTACTAGGGTGAAAGGAATGTCTAGACATCTTAAATGTTGTTAAGAAGTGCTCTCAAGATAAGACAAACTAGTCTAGCACACTAGAGGTCTCCCAGGAAAATGAGGTGCGTCACTTGGACAACTTAAGTACCAAGACTTTCCTTAGCCAGAACCTTGCCCAATGTACCTTGCCAATTGTTCTTACAATGAGATCACTAAGTCACAAACGAAGGTGACTCAATGAAAATAAAACTAGTCGGCTCACACAATTGAAAGAAACAAAAGAAATAAAACTAATGCTTGGAAAACTTAAAGCTAGCCGAATCCTAAGGTGAAGTTCTTTGGCACCAAGGACCTTAGAAACACTTCATCGTCTACACGTAATGCTTAAAACTAGTCGAATCCAAAGGTGAAGTTCTTTGGCACCAAGGAACTTAGAAACACTTCACCTTCTACACATTTTGAATTATTCCACTAATGATAAAAGTTTTGCAAATACAACTCAAATTGTATACAATGAAAATTTTGCTGAAAATTAAAATTCCTAGAGTATACACTCCTTGTGTTTGTTCTTTTGCCTAACTAGTGTATCATTCCTTTTTGGTGTGCTTGTTCAATAAGCTTTTCTGCACATGACCTTCATTTCTCATTGTGGATCATTCTCCGATAGTGCTTAAAGTTCCGCCCTTGATGTATTGGCCAATTCAACTGAAGTGCTTCACCAAAGTATTAATTCACCATGAGGTCACAAATACAAAGCAATAAAAGCTAATTTGAATAGCACAACTCAAAAGGATTATGAAATTGCAAACTCGAAGAAGGCAATTAAAAATTGAAAAACAAGAAATTAAAACTTAGAACGGAAGTTTAGTACTCAAAAAGATGATCTACGAATGGCTTTAGAGTAGATTAAGAAACAACAAAACAAAAACTAGAATTTCACTTCTGACAACAATTCTTGCGTGATTTATGATATTCTCTATAATTCTCATTTCATCTCAAAACTTTAACCATAATTCCACAATAGCACAAGGATCATCCACACAAAGTTTCAGAAATTTAGGACCAGTACTGCTTTCACAATAAATCCAAAACAGAGAGCCTTTTTTAGTACAGTAGTGCAATTTTTCCAGTTTCAATAGTTCTCTGGCAGCAGTGTTTGCAAAATTTATCACGGTCTGATTACTTAGAATTAGGTGACCAAATTTTTTATCATACACTCCCAACATATCAAGCTAAGATCATGCAAAATTTGACAGAGGCGTTTTTACATTGTCATCAGTAGTTTAACCAGCAGCGAGCACTCAACTTTTACAATATACCATTTTTTTTACAGATTGAAATAAAATGCGTCTTTTTCATAGTATCTTTACAACATATCAAAGTAGCCTCATACAAATTTTTGTGCACAAATACACATTATTCCGTTCCCGGTAAATTTCTCAAGTTCCAGTGACCTTAATCAAACAACAACAGCTCTTAAAAATGAAACTTATGGATTCCAACGAATTTTAGAACAAACTACAAGACATATAGGAATAATATGACTCTAAGAAACTCACTAATGATCTAATAGTGAATTAAGGAACTCACAATTGCAAAATTAAAAGGCACACACAACACACTATGACACAATACAACAAACACTTGTTCATAGTTTTCTGTATAAGCAATTGCACAAACACCTACTCTACAAGTATATAAACCTAAGGAGTTTATGACACTATGAAATCATAGATGACTTTTGACATATACTATGGATTATAAAAACAAAAGCTAGGACACAAATGAACAATTGAACCGATTAAAATTCAACAAGAACTCAAACAACACAAAAGATAGCTTGCGACACACACAAGAACACCTAAACAATATATTTTTGGACGGTTCAAGAAGATTGATGTACTTTGAATTGATTAAACTCAATGAAACTACTTTCAATCGGTGACAAACATTCAAGACATGCAAAAACAGTGGTATACAACACGGAAAAGCTAAAACAAAGTGAAAGGATCAAGAACTTAGCTCTTGAAGACCAAAGCTCTAGATACCAAATGATGGAGAAGCTCTTAGGTGCCTTAGACCCTTACGCAAGCTCCAATGGAGGTTGTGCATGTTGATGCCTTGATGCACCGATTAGAAGGAGTGGAAGAAGCTCCTCATGATGCGAAAGCAAAGAACGTAGATGAATTCACCATGGAAGAAGGCATACAATGGAAGTTGGAGGCGATTTTTGTGAAGAAGGAAATGAAAGCCTTGAAGAAGGTTGAGCCAACCTTCAAGAGAGAGCAAACTCAATATGAAACTTAAGGCAATTTGCTGAAAATGTGGTAGCATTTCATTACTCAAATCAAGTCTACAATGGAGGTTCCTAAACCTCTTATTTATAGAAGAAGAAAATACTAGTAGCTTCTCTAGCAAACTAAGGTAGTGTGTACAAGAAGCTAGGGTTAGAAACCTTAAATTGCCTTGCAAGCTACCTAAGTGGCGTATAGTTGAAGCTAGGGTTAGAGACCCTAACTTTCACCACATGTTAGGGTCAAGATAACCTAGCATGTGGAGCAAGCTACTCTTAACCTAAACTAGGCACCAATGATAAGTGCCACATGTACAAGTCTTATGCGTCTAAAACCCAAACCTAGGTGCCTTTTATAAACCTTAAGGCACCTAGGGTTATTTACAAACATCCAAATTTTCCTATTTTACTTTTTACAATTTCTTTACAAGAATCCTCAAAGCTCAAAATAGTCAACATTTTAATCTGTACAGGTGCCTCTAACTCTTTGTTTGCTTCAAGGTGTCTGAGCATGGCTCTGGTGATTGGACCTTGCCTGAGCCCTCTCCATCAATATGGACGTGTCAGATGATCTCTTGATAATATACGTACTAGATGCTTACAAAAGAATAAAGTGGACTAGGCGATATCATTATGATACACTTCTCATATGATTCCACTAGGTTAGATAGTGGAAAAACATGATAGAAGGGTCTTGACAGATGATCTACAACACATAATAGAACAAAAGAATTCAACGTATAACATACCAAACGATCTTAGCAAACCAGACATTCTCCGTATATAACAGACTAGACGATATGACAGATGATCTCGTATGATCTGGTTTTCATGCTCATGCTAGTCTACAGATGAATTGGTGTAACAGGGAGATTTGTACCTAATGTTTATGTTTCTAGAATTGATTTCAAATGATTCTTAATTAAAATGCAAACCCTTATTGAAACTGATATAAAAAGTTTTTCTAGAATAATAGACCATTACTTTGATTTTATCTTTATGGAATAAATCTATTAGATGTTATAGTGAGCGTCTAATAATTGATGAATGATTGCAAAGAGTGTCTAATAGGGCATTTTATAACTATATCTGAAAATTACTATATTATAATTTTTTAAATGTTACAATTATTGTATATGAAAATAGTACAAATTTGTGGATGTTACAAAAATGGTAACAATGAGTATATAAAACTAAAGACCAAGGGCATATGCCTGAAGATCCACCCGAGCCTGTGCAAATTGAAGAAGCGCAAGCCAACGAAAGAGGAGAAATACCTTTTTCACCTTTTGAACAACCTCTATTGGTTAAGCTGGACAAAATATATAAGTACGAACTAAAAAAGGGTGAAAAATACAATCAAGCATTAGAAAACATTCATCTCTTCAGGGCATCAAGAGAAAGCTAAACAGGCTAATGTTGAGAGTAGTGGTTAATCTAAGTGAAGAATAAGATTTACTTGATACATCTCATACATTTCACTTACTGATGATTAGAATTTTTATAATATTCAAGAAATATTTGAATAAGATTTTGTTCAGTTAAATAGTCAGTGTTTTTTGTGATTTTCATTTCAATGTTCATTTTATACTTAAATTTTTTATTTTAATTTATTAAAATGAAAAAATAATCAATTAGTTTGGAAATATAATAGATTAAATAGTCAAACAACATATTAAATACATCTTTTTTATTCACTTAGTAATGTTTTTTAGAGTAGATAGTAAATTATAATAGGATAATTAATTATTCAAGAGAGTGATTTATTCTAGAACCAAAACATTTGGTCAGATAATCGATTACAACTAATTCTAATAAGTTATAACAAAATTATTTGTATAAATATTATCTTTTCATTCGTAAATGTTATTTTCAATGATTCTTTTCATTATTTCTTTTTTATAATGTCCAAGGGGAGAATGTATCGATGTGTGTTTGGAAATGTACTTACGTTTTTGTTTACTTTTATACTTGACTGTTTTATGCTTTGTTTGTTCCTTGTATTTTGTGTAGGAAGAGCTTAGAGTAAGGAGTAAGTGTCATAGCAAATGAGAGTTCCTGTGTTAGAAGTTGTCATGCTTTGAACCTATTTTTAAAGCCTTACTGTAATGAATGCATTTACTTTCAATAAGGGTCATCATTTCCAACATCTATGTTTGGATTCATGCATAAAGCATGAGTTATCATAAAACAGAGGGAGATTGTTGTACTTGAAGAATAAAGTCATGTCTTAGAGAAGCTGTTTTGATGATGATGTTTAAAGATAATGTTGAAGATTATTTCTTATTATAACTTTCATTGCATGTGTTTCTGAGTCTTGCACATAAAGTAATCACAAGAATTGTAATTTAGTACATAACCTAAAATTTAACCTTAACCATAAAACTTGCTTTCAAAAGCTTAAAATATGTTGGAAAAGGTTTTAAGTTTGTTTTAATCTATTAAAGTTTTATGTAATCGATTAATCTATTTTTGAAATGCTTCCAAAACAAGATAACTGACTATCAATTTTGATAATAAATTAAAACAAAGAACAAACAAACGAATTTTTAACTAGTCTTTTAGAATAACTAATTAACATATTTAATAATAAATTAATATGTTTTTAAGCTTTTCAGAAATACTGAAACATAAAATAATTGGTTAACTGAAAACATAATCAATTAAAATAGAGAGTATATTTCTCTCAAACTCATTTTCTTCTAAGAATAATTGATTAACAATTTAAAACAATCGATTAAATGTATCTGAATCAATTTTTAAATAACTTTTTGAAACTTATATAAATTGAACCTTTGATTCAATATGAGATAACATATATTATACTTTACAAAGTGCGATTAGGTACATTTAGAGAGATAAATTTGAGTTATTTTCATTTGCTCCAACAGTATATCCAATAATTTTAAAGAAATCTTTCAAACTCTCTTTTGGTTTGTCAAAAGGTTCTTAAGGTTAAGTATTGGTACTGAAATTTCTCTTTTGTCGTGCATCTGGTAATATATTTTTGTTACAGTTTCACTAGATGAATTTGAGATAGTGTGAAGTTAATATGCTTATGTTTCTTATCTTGTATATGTTTTGGATGTGTTGAATAATTGTCATAAACATATTATAAAAGGATTTCTATTGTTTTAAAATTGAATAGTTAAAACTAAATGTAGAATTTATTATGATTTGAACCCTTGTTTTATTTTTTTTAATTCTTTAATTTTTACATATTATTCTTGCTGTATTTAATTTTGTGTATGTTATCTTTATCATTATTGATTTGATAATTATTTGCATTCTAGATTTAGTTTGAGGAGAAATTAAATTTTAAATAAATTTTCAAAATCAATTCACCTCTCTTAAATTCTTTTACAACACCTCAAACTAATAACTTTTTAAACTTAAATGAAATTAAAATATATTTGTAGTGGTTAAAAAATTTTCTTTCCGCAAAAAGTATAGATTAACGGTCAGAATGAAAGGAATTGGCACCTCCGCCACGCCATTCTTTTCTTTGACTTTACCGTTAACGAGAATGAGAAGAATAATACAATTCCCCTTTCAAAAGTCATAACCTAGAGAGAACAGTACACACACAACACAACAACCTCAAAAGACCACGTTAAGAAAATAAAAAAAACAAGTGTGTGAAAGAAAAGGAAAGCAGCGAACTAACCCATGTGCCCTTCCTTCCAAGACATCCAAAGCACATTCCCACCACCATCATTCACTAGCTGGCACTGAGATACCGCACCAACAAACACCATAGCTGAATTCAATTAAAGCTTTCTCTCAAAATCCCTCTCCCTTTCTACTTCCCCAACCACCATGCCTGAAATCGATGGTTCCTCCGCCAAACCCCCCCAAATCTCAGAAATGTTCCAGAAATTCGCCCTCGCTTTCAAGACCAAAACCTTCGAATTCTTCTCCGACGAAAATGCTTCTCCCCTTGACGACGTCGACGGTTTCTCTCTCCTCGACTCCACCGAAGAGATCATCACTGACCAAAAAGTCGTCGTCATCAAACCCGACCCCGATCCCTCTCACAATTTCGATCCGCCGCCGCAATCTCCGCCTCCGCACACTCCGCCTCCGCAATCCCCGCCAGAATCTCCACATCCGCCGCCGCAGATCACTCCTCCGGCCACCGAATCTCCCAAGCCCGAAAAGGCGCCGGCGTTAACCGAAGCTCAGATCAAAGAAATAACACACGCGCTGATCTCTTCGGTCTTCGCTGCCGTCTCCGCATTCGAAGCTTCCTACTTCCAGCTCCAGAGCGCGCACGTGCCCTTCGTGGAAGAGCACGTGACGAGTGCGGACAAGGTGTTGGTTTCGCATCTGCAGAGGCTCTCGGAACTGAAGAAATTTTACCTGGCTCCCGAACATCGTGGTTTTCCGTTCGGTTCGTGTTTGGAAGCCGAAGTGGAGGAGAATCAGAGCAAACTGAGAACCCTCGGCACCGTTTCGAACCGCTTGCAATGGGAGCTGGAGCAGAAGCATGACGAGGTGGTAGCCCTTAGAGCCAAACTCGACGAGATTAACAGGGGTAACGTGAATTTGTCTAAGAAGCTTTGTACTAGCGCTTTGAACCCCTCTTCTGATGTTTTGTTAACTGTTAAGGTGTTCGATTCATTGTTGCACGATGTTTCTAGAGCGACACATAGGTTTACCAAGATTTTAATCGGTTTGATGAGGAAAGCAGGGTGGGATTTGGGCTTAGCGGCCAACGCGGTTCATCCCAATGTGGATTATTCCAAGAAAGGTCACAATCAGTACGCGCTTCTGTCCTACGTTTGTTTAGGGATGTTTCATGGTTTTGACTCCTTAAATTTTGGAATGGAAGAAACAGTGTCCGATGAACACGTTTGTTCGGATGTGGACAAAAGAGATGGTTGTTTGAAGCAACTGCTTGAGCACGTGTCTAGCAATCCCATGGATTTGTTGGGTATTCACCCTGGTTGTGAGTTTTCGCGGTTTTGCGAGCACAAGTATGAGAGGCTCATTCATCCATCGATGGAGTCGTCCATTTTTGTCAATTTGGAGGAGAGGGAGGCTGTGTTGAACTCGTGGCGGTCCTTGAGTATGTTCTATGAGGCGTTTGTTGGAATGGCTAGTGCCATTTGGACACTGCATAAGTTGTCCTACACGTTTGAACCCGCAGTTGAGATTTTTCAAGTGGAAAGAGGTGTGGAGTTTTCTATGATATACATGGAAGATGTGACAAAGGGGTTGACCTGGCCAAACAAGGGGAGGGCCAAGGTGAGATTCACTGTGCTTCCTGGTTTTAAAATTGGCAGGGTGGTTATTCAATCGCAGGTTTATATAGGTAATTTCAGATGTACAGAGAAGTGTAACCAGAGTTCTTCTTGAAGTTGTCGGCAGTGTTTTATGAGACTACAATGTGCAGGAGTTAAATGAATCCTGTTGATAGTTCTGGTCTTGGGGTTTGTTTCTCCCCTTCCACCAGTGTTTTGCCAGAATTGATCTAAAGACGCCTGGATTGGAAAGACGATGCCAATGTTGCTCTATATTCCTGATGATGTTTGCTTCTTTGTTTGATGTTGAAGCAGGAGCAGTAACAATGATTTCAAGTTGGTCAGTGTTTGGTGCCAATACAATGAGGATCAGTAGTGTTTTTGTTGGTATTTATTTATCTCTTTCTGCTTTCCTCCCAGTTTTGCTTCTTTTATGTTTGTTTTAGGTCACTTGTGTAGAGTTAACTGTACAGAATATTCCTCTCATTCTCGGTACATTAACAACAAATACATCAGTAAATTGTGCATGTATCACTTATTACTTATATATGACAAATGACATTGGCTTTCTCAGTACACTGTCTCCCCAGTTCCAGCATAGAAAATAGTATGGATGAGTGTTGTCTCCTCAAGTCAGCTCGGTTGATTAAGCTGCAGACATGAATTGTTGTGAGTGCACAGGTACGATCTCCTACCTATCCCCATTGGAAGGCCTGTTAACAGAATCAACTAATTAGGGCCTACTATTGATTAGTTTCTGATGAGGACTTCTTAATTATAAATCCTATTGTTAAGACAGTTTTAAGGCTAGAATTTGAGTTTCTGTTATGTTCATAGATTCTTATTGATATAAGTTCATTCAAAGTAGATCTTAATAAACCACTTTTACCTTTTGTTTATATTAGTAGTTGGGCCCGGATTTTCCCTAAGTGAACTGGATGAACTGATTATACCTGGAAAATTGGGATCAACTCCTTAGCCGTCAGTCAAGGCACCAAAACCAAACTTTCCAACCAGCCAAACCTTAAAGGGATTGAATTGGTATTTTGAAAAAGCAATTAGAAAATTCAATTTGGAGCTTAATTTGAATGATAAAATAGGGCAGCAGTCACCTGTTTGACTGAAAAACTAGTGAACCAGGAAGGAGGAGTCTTAGTATATTTTGTGTTAAATGAAAGTTTGATATCAAGTTCATAAGGTGCTTATTAATTTGGTATGAAATCCTCATAGGTTTTAGGTGTTTTATAATCCGATGTTTCACTCTCTATCATACGAGGGGCTTGTAAGTCAAGCGTTTACTTAATTTTCCCTTTTATACATGTTTCACTTACTATTTAATGTTGGACTTGGAAAGACTATGCAGCATACTGGTTATTCATTGTTTTACCACGCGGGACTTTGGAAGACGACTATACACAAAGGTTGGTTGGTTAGTTTAAATCATCTCAGTTTGACTTTGTTATAATATAATTTTATATGTTTTTACATACTTAAAATTTCATTCTAAATATGTTTTAGTCCCTGATAAAATATTGAATTTTGTTGTTAATTCCTACTAATTTTTATTTAATGTTTTCATTAAATAGTACTTTGAGCTGTGAATAAAAGGTTATTAGGGACAAAAAAAATCCCGATAATTTATTAGAGATAAAAATATATGTAATCTTAAAATTTATATTATTTTAACATATTGTTAAAAGAACTATATTATAAAGGATGCTATATAGAATATACAATATAAACTAAATAGGTCCACTTTATTAGCCAAAAGCAAATGCAGAATAATTAAAATTAGACCTTTATTGTGTCAATTTTATTACACCTTGAAAAGAGGATGAGGTAGGCAGACTTCATTTGCTTTGTGGGTCTTTAACACTGCAAAGCGATATTTCTGGAGGTATTGTGTAGGGAATATTGGAAACTTTGAATGTTAGGTTTCGGAGGGGCAGGCACGTGTGTAAGGTTTTTCAGTTTTAAATTGATATATTTGTATTATGTATATATATATATATATATATATATATATATATATATATATATATATATATATATATATAAGGAATACCAAAAAATTCCCCAAAAAGTTATCATTTTAGCAGAAGAACGTATTTTAGGAAATCATTTTCGAAATGAGAGATTCTCGTATATTTTCCCTTTCATCTAATGCATCCATGATAATGGAAAAAGGTCATTTCTTTATTAATCATCTGCTTCTTTTTTTTTTTTTTTT